>Ga0222719_10001062_pt1 | contig 27282 bp, 18 predicted proteins | sample C33_34DmetaG_FD_165039 | JGI IMG/M metagenome (GOLD analysis project Ga0222719, IMG submission 165039) | Estuarine water microbial communities from San Francisco Bay, California, United States - C33_34D | ecosystem: Environmental > Aquatic > Marine > Unclassified | place: USA: California...
AACCAACACAGTCCTGAAATGTCCGCCGCGCACTTAGCCCCGCCGGACTCTGCCAAAAAGAAATCGGTGTTGGCCTTGGGCAAGTGCTCGAAGCAACCTGGTTCGCCGAGTTACATTCGTTTATGCGCGCCAGGCGAGCATTCACGCGCCAGCATCTGCACGCGCGCCAAGCCGTTTGGATCTTCTCCGTGGCGTGGACGAACAGGAGAGCACCATGGATCCATGGAGCAGCAACACAACAATCCTTGACATTCTTTGCTATTATCTCGCCGGGAAAGAACTGTGCTATCAGCAGTCTTAGTTTGAATTGTCAACCTTTGTGCTGGACTTTCGGTCGGCTTTTCTTTCTTCGTTTCACTCAACTCGAATCATCAATATGCACTCGATCGAAAAAGTCTTTGGCGAAGGCTGTGATTTGTACAAGCTCTTGAATTGCCCACGGGATGCCGATCAAGCCCAGCTCCGCAAATCTTACTATCGGACAGCTCTCAAATATCATCCCGATCGAAATAAAAGTAGTGATGAGCAAAGTCAACAACGCGCCAATGAGCAATTCCAAGCCATTTCCATGGCCTATCAATTTTTACAAGACAGCGAAATACGAAAAGATTACGACGAAACGGGCATTTTGCCAGACGAAAATGCTGTGGATGACACACAAGATGACGAACTACACAACGCCGGCGTTGATCAATGGAAAAAATATTTTGATCTAATATTCGGCAAAGTAACATTGTCCGACATTGACAATTTTGCGACAAAGTACAAGTGTAGCGATGAAGAGAAACGAGATGTCTTGCAACACTTTAGCGCTCAAAAAGGAAATTTGTGTAAAATGTTGGACTTTGTCATGTTGTCTACTCCACGGGATGTCCCACGATGGGTTACCGATTACATCCAACCGGCCATGGAAAAGGATTGCAAATTGGCAAAGTACCAAAAAACTATGGACAAAACACTCCAAGAATGTCAACGCAAGGTAGAAAAAGAAAATAAAGAAATGGCAGGAACTAAAGAAGACAACGACGATAGTGCCACAGAAACCGACACGGATCATTCTGATGGCGTCCCTAGTCCACCACCCAAGAGCCAGAAACCGTCCAAATCATCACATCCTGCGAGCAAGAAGCCGCCCCAAAAAGCTGGTGCGACCAAGGCCAAGGCCAAATCCAAGGCTCAAAAGAAGAAACAAGAGCAGAGTATGGACGAATTGGTGGCACAAATTCGCAATCGACGCGGTGGTGGTGACGGTGGAGGTAATCCCTTTGCTGCATTGGGTGCCAGATACGGTGTTTCCATGGACGAAGATGATCCCTTGAATGACGCCGACTTTGAAAAGATGCAAGCCAAAGTCGAAGCACGACGAAATGTGGAAAAGATGAAGGGACGCAAGTGATAGCGCCGATATTAACTCTCACTCTCTCTCTCTACTAGTAGAGAGGTAGGGGCACGACGCGAAGGCGGCAAACTAGTACAACTTTCATATGAATACTAAGACACTATCTGAATTAATCATCACAAGTTCTTCTTGGTTATAGCTCTGCCATCAGCTGGACGCGAGGGGGGATTGGTTGTATTTCCCTTACATAATACGTCAGAGTGCCGGGACGACGGACCGCTTTCAAAGTCTCTGAATGAGATATTTATCGTAGCATGTGAGGAAAGTAGGAGTTCAAAACTGCCGTAATGGCACCAATAACCGCCGAAACAACGCCGAATCCAATTAGCCCACGACAAAACATTCGTTCCAGTCCCATGAATCTCCATGGCTTGCACCCTGTCGAGTTACCTCTTCGAATCGTCGAAGTGTGTCGGAGAAACAAGAGAGACGGGAAAATGTAAATAATGGCAGTCCCCATCAGTGCACCATTAAAACTCACAACAAAACCAGCGTCTTCCACCGTTAAGGCGATGGCCGAGATAATGGACATCAAAACTGTCGTCGCAAGCTTGGTCTTTTTTCTTGTCTCTGCCTCTGTTTCCGTGTCGGATTTTTCGATCTTTTCTTTCTTGTCGGACCAAAGAGTTACTAAATCCAACGCCGACGAGCGACAAGCACTAAATAAAAAGGGAAACCCCCCGACCACACTGATGGCAATCAACAGCCGGGAGATAGAGGCACCGATATCTTGTGCGGCATAATTGTTGAGAATAATGCCTTTGCACGTTCCACCAAAGGTCAAAAAGCCATAAGACAATATTAAGGCATTGACAATACCTACACCAAGATAACCAGCAATCGCCGTGATGGTATACTTTTTGAGTGCCACAGTGGGTGAGGTCACTCCCATAGTAGACGCATCGTCCTTGTTGGCGGTTCCTCGAAACGATTGATAAAATTCGGGTGCCGAAAAGTGTGCCATCCACGCAACACAGGCCATGGCGGTCAAGATTAGGGGTGCGGGTGAATTGGTCATGCGATGATACGTCCCGAACACGGGCAACGATGACAAGGAGGCCAAAAAGGGACTCTGTGTTCCGGCCGCCAGATTGTACGGACTGGACGGAACCAAAGCGGGACTACGGAGCATGATAAACAAGGTCGCCACCAAAGTTCCCAAGACACCAACAATCGAGACGGGTGCCAAGGCCGCCAAAGATTGAAGATTACACAAGGGATAGACAATGGCCCATAGAATTGTCATGATGGATGTTTGACGGGCCATCAAGACTGGCTTGGTGACTCCAATAGCCCGGACGAGTGAAGATACCAAATCACCAATGACCAAGGCAAAGGTCACACAACAACCAAAACAATACACAAAGTTGGCGGCCGATACTACCCAACTACTGTTACTGGTGTCGGTGGCAGACGTGTTTTGACTGTCTGTCTTTTGTTGTTTAATTTTGGTCCAAATATCCCCCAGAGTGGTTCCTCCCGTGACATGAGCCAATCGGCCGTACAAACAAAAGGTATAGGTGGATAAAATACCCAAACCAGCCATAAGGCCATTGGCAGCCCACAAGGAATGTGGATAATTGGACATGGCGGCCAAACCCGATGGCAAGGCCAAGGCCCCAGTACCCAACAATACTTTCATCAAACCAAAGGTTGCGGCCAAAATTGTTACAGGAGGGGATGACAACGACGACGATGAAGATGTTGTCGAACCATCGTTATCGGCCTCGTCATCGGTAGTTAAGGAAGAGGACACGGAGGAATACAAGGTGGATAAGCATCGCACAGGCAATGGACGTTGTTCAGTTTGAAAATGATTTCGACGAGCGGACTGTGACGATTTGTGTACCAATGGGGACCGTGCCGATGCAAGTGATCGGTGCAATGAAATAGGACTTGTACGGGTACTAGGCCTTGTTGTTGGCCTGTGATTCGTTTGAAAGGCTCGCACGGAACTGGCGAAGAGTGTCCACCAGAGGACAGTACAGGATATAAAGAGTTGCATATTGCTTCCGGTGAACGCAAGGACTATCGTTGCAATAACCTGACAACGAGACGACAGTGTACTGATGAGACGATGGCGTGGCCTTGACTTGTGCGTTGTCGAAGGATACAACACGGACAAGAGGGAAACCTCGGTAGTGCTTCCGACGGAATGACGACAAGCGCGACGACCCGTTGTTCTTGGTGATTATAGGCTTCGACGACTCAAGGATTTTCCAACATCAACTAAACGAGATGCGAGGGAATCGCACGAGAAAAGCCGACGTATCAGCATCAGACGATCTTTGTACATAAAGATTTATTCTACCTACTTCTTATTTTATAGTAATATAATTAATATCGGTTTTAGTACTTTCATAAACACAGTAACCGGCGTGTGTGCTCATGCGGAGTACGTTCGGTTTCGGCTTTGACCATGATGCCAACAGCAGAATTATGGTCCGACTTTATGCCACTGTCAGGTCCCCTCCACACAAAGACCCACGACAGAGAAGTCTACAGGGATCGACTGAGACTGTCCATCATGAATAAATCGAGACGAAATCCGTACCAATTGGCGACAGTGGTAGCCATTGTTACAACAATCGCACTACCAACATTGGCTGCCTCTACCTTGCCGACAACTGAGACAATCCATACCAGTCATATTCACAATGCAGAGAATGCAGCCAATGCTGGACATTCTGTCATACCAACCTTGGAGATACTTGAAGACTACGATCCGGCAATCGACAGTGCTCTGCAACTCCTTTTTTCACATGGATACATGGTTTGTCGGAACGACACCAAGAACAAGCGAAGTAAACAAGAAGTCCGCCACAGAGAACTCGACAATGTCCCCGTCTGTAGCGAGCTGTCTCGAAAATCATCGCCTACCAAGGATAACGTCTCATTGAGACGACGAAAACTCCGATGGCTTGTAGAAACAGAGAATTCTTTGTCCTCTGCCGAGAGTGAATCACTGGCCACAGAAGATGGTCCTGGCGTAATTATTTTCAATGTCTGTGCGGCTCTCTTTTGTGTCACTTTGGCGGCCCTAGCAGCTGGTTTGACCTTGGGTTTGTTGGGACTAGATCCGCTCGTGTTGTTAATCAAACAGCGCGCCGCCGTTGATCCCAAGGAAAAGGCCATGGCTTCACAATTACTTCCCATTGTCAAACAACATCATCGATTGTTGGTCACACTATTATTGATGAATTCGATTGCCAACGAAGCGCTGCCCATCTTTCTGGAAAAACTGGTACCTTCCACCGTTGCTATTCTCTTGTCTGTGACCTTGGTACTGTTCATGGGAGAAATTGTTCCATCGGCCATTTTTACCGGACCCGAACAGTTGGTCATCGCCTCACGATTGGCGCCCTTGGTTAAAATGGCCATGTTTTTGTTGTATCCCATTGCTGGGCCTATTGCCAAACTTTTAGATTGCTTATTACACGATGAAGAAGAATTGTCTGCCTACAACCGTGGTGAGCTGTCGGCACTGATACGGATTCAATATGAGGAACGATTGGCCATGAAACGGAATCGCAAACGAGAAAGAGCCAAGACAGCCGCCGCGACTGACGCTACACACAAGGATCTCGACAATGATTTGTCGTTGGGTCAACAAGTAAAACAAAGGATAGGACAGGCGATTACACATGGCAGTGTCCTGGGTGGTTTGGATTTTGTGGGGGCACCGACAGAACAACGGAGAACATCCGTTGCAACATTGCAAGAAGATATGCAGGCAGTTCGTGCGGTCAAGAATCATTTGGAGCACGTAGAGCTTCACCATCAAATGCTGCAATCGGGCTCAATCCGACCATCGCATCTGTCCTCTTTTCTTACCGGTGACTCTCATCGTTCGTCTGTTGCCAGCTCGATACGAAGCGACACTGATAGCATTCACCGCGATGAAGTCATGATTATGGAAGGGGCCTTGCAAATGAAGACTAAGGTTGCTATGGACTTGATGCATCCAAAACGATTGACGTATCGTTTACCGGACAATATGGTTTTGAACGAATCCAATCTGGTCAAAATCTATGCCACGGGCTTTAGCCGTATTCCAGTCTATCGCAGTGACATTGATGACAATGCTGTATGTGGTGTACTCATTACGAAGCAACTCATCGTCGTCGATTCAAACGACAATAGGCCTCTCAGTACGCTGCCACTCTACTGCCCAACGGTGGTTGGACCTACAATGAGCCTCGTAGATTTGCTAAATATTTTACAACGTGGCGGAGGTGGGATGAAGGGTGGCCACTTGGCGTTGGTATGCGCCAATCCCAAGGTTGGGGCACAGGCTTTAAATGCAGGAGAACCGCTGCCCAAAACGGCCGGGTGGATGGGAGTCATCTCTTTGGAAGACGTCTTGGAAGCACTGCTTCAAGAAGAAATTTATGACGAATTCGATAAGATGCACATGCATGTCAAGAGTCTCGCAAATAATATTTGGAAACTTTGGAAACGATACAAGCTAAGACAGAAAATCAAAGAGAAGAAAGAAAGAGAAAAGAGTATTCCTTCCGAGACAACAACACTTTTACCGACGTGATTCAATTAGAATCATCGCATAGAGGGTACCAATTTACGGATGAGATGTAACGTTCGGTGCCCTAATCGCGATCGAATGAAAAGAAACCTAGGATGCATGGATATGTTTAACGCTACAGCATAAACCGGCCTTTCTGGTCCTTATTGACGTGAGTAAGTAGTATACAGCGAAGCGCCTAGCGGCGGGCTTGTAGACCGCGTTTGCTTTTGTCGTGTATTACGCTGGGTTACTACGCTCCATATCGTATCGTATCGTATCGTATCTTGTTTAACTGTGAGCCGGCGGAAGCAACATCTCGTTCAGTAGGCAAACATGTTGCTCTACACGTCGGCAATGGCGTCCATGGCTCGCTTAACAGCTTCCAGAGCGACATATGCAGTACCGACGGTAATCAAGGTTCCTGGATTCAACAAGTTAGCCCTGGTAAGAGCAAACGCTCCTCCAGAGATCTTGGACCAGAGAATTCCGCCTATCACTCCCGCATTGACGAGTTTACGAATTGCGCCGTTGCCACTACGGGTGACAAGGCCATAGTAGGCGACAAGGCCCAGACCAGCCACAATCTCTGCCTGTCCGCCCAAGAAGGGAACAAGAGAGGGTAGAGCGTTTGCGACGCCAAGGATCGTGGATACCGTGGCCATGCTCGACATGAGCTGCATGGCGGCATTGTGGATATTGATATCACTCGATCCTCCATTTCTGGCGGAGTATCCACTTACAACAGCAGTGACCGCCACCCAGCGGAGTGGTGTGGCACTCTGAATGGCTCGGGTTGCAGCAAAGTTGGAAGCTGCCATGGTCGTAATATCACCTTGGGAGAGTTCGTCTTGATCGGAAGCCTGAGCGGACTTGGCAACAGATGCCAACTGTAAAGCACAGATGACGGGCCAAATCAGATTAACCCACGTTGGGGCTGTCAACAATGCTGGCGAGGCAGTCTTGAAGGCGGAAGCAGCAGCGTCAACACCGAACCTGGAGGATCCAGCGGCTTCTCCGAGTGCCTTGAGAGTCACAAGAACAGGAGCATGGTTGAGCACACGCACGACGCGCCTGAGGAAGAGATCGTCGACTCGTTTCAAAACATTCTCGCTTGTTGAAACGACGTCTGCGCTGGCCTCATCAATGGCATTCGTCGAGCAAGTCGTTGAAGGGTTAGGACGGAAATGAGTCGTCGGGGCAAAGCATGATGCTAAGGTAGGAATCAAAAAGAGTAAAGCAACACGCATGCTGACGAAAGGTTAAGCAAGTTCAAGTCGAAAGGCACTTGATGCGTTGAATGATCCGAAGGAGAAATGGCAACAGTGCTGCAAATGCATAAGCGAACTCCGTACTCTACAAGATCTTTCTTTGAAAGTCTACGTTGAGCATTGGGCATCGGGCATTGGTGTCAATATGCTGACACACCCACTTCACATTGAGAACCTTGCATTGTCGATCTTGATGGGACTGTTTTAGTACCTACGAGTTTAAACTATGGTCTGTCCAGCGACCGCAGCGTCATAGTCCTCGCGAAGGACCGGGTTAAAGAGACAGACAAAATCAAGACATGGCTACTAAGGAGGCCATTTCCAAACACTTTTGTTCGTCTTTGTATCGAAAAAGTACCATCGCTTCTGGCTTTTTGACCACACGCACATCCAACCAGCCGGTAAATCTATGGCAGGTTTGGCATCGGGATTTGAAAAGTCCGCATCACTCAGTGCCTCAGGAACCTTTCGAGTCTGAGCCATCGTATCCGCGGTAGCGACAGGTTTGGGAGCCGAAGGTGCAGCCACGGGTGCGTTAAGTGACTTGACCCCAGAGAGAGATGGTGATCTATCAGGTGTAGCAGACTCAGATGTCGGCATGGACTGTGCCAAACGTAACGGTGGACCCGGTTGAGGTTTCGCCGGCCCTGATCTGGAAGGTTTTGCCTGCGTGGGTGGGACAGGTGGTTGTCCGCTTGGTCTTGGCGGAGGGGGTCGAGGTCGAGAGGACGGCGGAGGTGTCATCTTTGGTGGACCAGGTTTTGGGGGCGGAGGCTGACGAGCCGTCGATGGAGTGGGAGGCGGGGGTGGTTTGAGATCTTTTCCATCGAAAGAACCTGAGCGGGGCTTCATTGGAGGTGGAGGTGGTTTGGAACCTTTCTCATCAAAAGAATCTACGCGGGGTCTCTTTGGGGGTGGTGGAGGTGGTTTGCCATCTTTTTCGTCAAGTGAATCCGATCTTGGCCTCTTGGGTGGCGGAGGAGTAGGTGGCGGAGGCGGATGATCTGCCGGTTCCTCTCGCTTTGGCGACGACCGTGACGGTGAGGTTCTGACGAAAATTGCTTCACCCTCTTCAACGGAATCAAACGAATCATGAGGTGGCGAACCAGGTGGTGTCCGTGGACTATCCACGATAGATCCAAAACCTCCCTGCTGCATGGAAGGAGCCTGAGAATAGAACTTTTCCGGAATAAGAGAATCCGCACGCTTTTCTCTGTATGGGTTCCCAAAGTTTACCAACAGTCTTGACCGTACTCTGGCCTGTACCGAATCGCTGAATTCCCCAGTCTTTGGGTCAAAGAATGTTGTTGGCATCGCGTCATCGTCCACCGACCAAACGGGAGAACCATCCACAGCAGTTGTGGCTGCTACACCGGCCGAATCATTTGACCCATAGCCAACCACAGGAGACCGTGAAAAAAGAAGGTGTTCCCTGTAGTCGCCCATCTTGGATGTTGAGGTCTCGTTTAGCACAGAAGCGCCCACTCCCGCTATCGACAGGAGACATTCCTCGCGGTCTTTTGCTTGTCGCCCGCAACGATGAGAGTCACTGCCACCGTTGCTGACTCCTTCGACATGTAATCCTCTTGTAGAAAGTGACGGCCCGCCAAATATCCACCGGCGACGTGATTCGTAGTATGCCATTAAGCATTTCGCTGGAAGGTCGCCCAGCACGTCTACGACACTTTGAGGGGACGGATCAACGGTGTTTGCGGCGGAATCTTGCTGGGCTTCGCCTTGCCCACCATGGTTCTTGGACGACACTCCGTGAACGTGCCAAGGCGGTGGCATGTTTCGCAATGCAGCAAGGTAGCTATCTACACTGGAAAGAGGATCGTATTGCCCATATCTAAGCTGCCTTTGTATCTTTTCATCCTGTCCGTTGCGAGGCACAGCATCAATAGCAGAAAGAACGTTATGAAAACGCAGACTCGCCTCCTGCTTCTCTAGCCGATCATTGTTGGCTTGAGTTATTTCTTCTGCCTTCCGAATCTTCTGGAAACATACGTTTGAAAAGCATTGAAGAGGCAACGAGTCAATACTATCGAAATGTAGCAGCTGATGCGCACTGGTGGGAAGTACAGGGCGAAGACATCGTTTCAGTGCAGGTTGATAGTATGGGGGTAGTCGGAATGTGTACGCTGTAAAGCAAACGACCGGAGTAAGATGAACACGCATCATTTAGGGTAAGTTTTAACCGAGATATGGGGGACGTACCTTGAAATTCTGATCTCCAGTGTTCGTCGATAGGCACTACAATCTTGTTAGGCATGGGTGGGACCTTGTCCGACTCTGGCATTGGAGCATATTTCTTTAGGACGCGATGTTCTGCTTCTGCAATCCGAATGAGCAGAGGCAGAAGGATGTGCGGTTCAGGTGGTAAGAACGTAAGTGTGGACAGCATACTGGGATCATTTCCGGCGATGCCACAACCACTTGAAGACGAGGCCAAGGAAGCGCTGAGAGGTACATGAAGAATCCCAATGTTCAAAAGGCTTTCACTATCATCGGATAAGGATGGCCTTCCAGCACCCAGACAGAAGACAGGGAAGTACTCAAGCCTCGAACTAAATGTGGGTGGACGATTTTTCGACCCTGAATTGTCTCCCTCTGGTAATAGCCATTCGCAGACATAGGTATCTCGGTGTAACAGACTACGATTCGATTGCTGCTGACCCGGAAGAAGCCTTCGATTAGAGAGAAGAAGCTGATCCAGCCGTTGAAGCATCTTGATCACTTGCATTGGCTCAAATGATTTGGACAAGAGATTCGCAGGATATTTACTGACGTACAACACTGGTTGTGCAAGTCTTGGCGGGAGCGTATCCAACTTTTTGCTTGGAAAATAGGATTCGGGTACGCACCACAGAGGTTGATTGACAACCACAGATGAGTCTAAGCTGTTCGAGACTCCAATGTTAGTGGCCGGGGATCCAGTGTAAAGTAGCATGGCCCGTCGTCTATGTGGAGAAGAGCGTCCCTCATCCATTTCATAGGCTTGGATACAGCAGACAGGCCCAGCATTTACAAAACTTAGACCCGATGGCATAGAGACGGTTCTGTGACCATTTACCGCAGCTGTAATGTTCGCGGTGTTGCTCATGCGTACAAACAGAGGATCTGGGGTGATGGGAAGTTCTCGTGGAATTGGAGGTCTGAGCAGCTTGATAATTTCGTTGGTCGGCAGACCGGATGCATTGGAAATATTCCAGTACGAGCCGCCCGTGACCTCGCACAATGAATGTAGTTGATGATGCAGTGTTGTCTTTCGACGACCACCCCCTCCTCCTCCAACATTCAAACAAAAGACTCTCTGATCCCATCGGAACGGCTCCTTGTAGAATTCTCGTAGCAGTTGATTCTTTCCAGGCTCAATTTGTAGTGGTTGATGCTGGTGTTGCTGCTGAAAATGATGCAAGCATTCTCCATCAGACACCAATATGAGACACGCTGGCTGCAATGCGGGTATTGAGGAGGCGATCTGAGGACCAGTGACCTTTGTGGCACTCGCCGCGACGGTCAAGGCATTGTTGGGTAGCCTACCCATGCCATAGTTCTCCGTGAATCGACTTTGCAATCGGTAACGTGACAACAACTGCAATCCAGTCGATACTGCAATGTTCAGTCCCTGGACAGACTCATCATTGTTTGAAAGATCATTCACGGTCCCCTCGGTTGCTTTTCGTGGTGTTTTCAAACCCTTGAGTTCTCGTTGAAAGCTGTCAAATTGATAGGAATGCAATAATGGATTAGGCTCTCCACTTCCCCCACCAGAAGATCCTAATCCACTGGCCGTGTTGGCCGCTGCAGCGGCTGCGGCCGCCTCCGATGGATAATCTCCTCCAAACCCAACCAGCAACCTTCCATTTGCCGCACACTATAAGGTGGAAGGCGAGAAAGTGAAATAATTGAGAAAGAAAGTCGATACACATATTGACAGAGAAGATAGCAGTACTTACGTTGGCAGTATCGGGGTGTTGCCTTGTAGTGGCTAACAAGAGCAACGAATCATGACGAATCGGACCTTGTCCCATGTTTTGGATGGTGCGACGAGAACATGCAGCCGCGCTCTCGGCAGAGTTTGCCAGATTTGTCGCTTGATTGTTGTGTTCGGCGATGGTTTTGCGCAATCGTTTTGATATGTCTTCGACCACCATTTTGGCCAAATCCAAGCGCGACATACTGTTTGTACCGGTACTTGAGTCCGACTGAATGGGACGACTCATCGTTGGAGACGTGTCCACTACAAAGACCACAATCATGATGCGGCACAAATATTTCGATTCGCGATCTTTCTTCCGTCGCCGCGCGGCGGAACCACCCTCTGTTTCTCGGGCCTTGTTCGACGGGGCGCAGGAAAAGTTGCAAGATGACAGGTTCCTTCGTTGAGGGCGAAATATGAATGGACGTACGCAAGCGCCCGTCCCGAAAGCCTTTTGGAGTTTGAGCTTTCTACTTCACTGACATCTGAGCCTTATCATTTATCATGGTCGGCGGAGATGCGAATTACAGCGAGATACTGCTCGTGATCCATTCAAGTCACGTATATGACGAAGATAGAATATCCATCCTTCTAATAAATAGATAGTATAAGACTTATTTGTAAAAAGACTTGTCCAAGCCAGTCATTTTCCTTCCTTGGTTTCGCGAACAGCGTTCCTCCACTGGCTTTACGCCGATTTTCCGCTGCGCCATCAAGGATTTCCTGGGTTGACAGCCTTTCATGTATCTTTGGCCGAGAGTGTCGTTATCGTAAGCCTTATCTATCAAGCATGCTATCGAAGAGCCTTAGCGAGAGAGAAAGATGCAGTTATCGTAGTATTTAGGTGTTTGTTAGAGTGCATGGTCGGGTGGCTAATACTCGGTCTGCCAACCTGTTCGGAAGCGTCGACCCCATTACAAATGAAGACCTTGTATACTGACATCAGAGTAACTGGTAAGCTTGGTATAATGTGGTAGGAGTTGTAGCTGACTCGATGCTCAACAGTAGCTGTTGGGATCAAGATCGGGGTCGATTATATCCATCGCTTCCTGCAAGATCTCACGCAGTCTTTGGCGCTTCATGTTAGAGTTTTCTCGTCCTTTGTGCTGCTCGCGCACGCTTGGTCTGGAATTAGAAACAACAGAGGCCTGTAGCACGAGGGGATTGGGGGTGTAGCTGGTGCTCGGGGTGCAAGACTTGGTCATGGTCACTGTCTATACATTTACTTTGATTGAAAAAGAAATACGGATTGTATGGAGCTGTCAAAATGGTAATAATGAACGATGCCAACACGTTTGCTACGTTGCGCCAACACCTTTTCTACCAGTTATTAGATTCCATCATTTATCGGTCATTAACCGGTTTATTGCATGCGTCAACTTCAAGATGCATTCGTCATCTGAGGATTTATAATAATTTTTTTTGCTAGCGTAGCCACGTATATGAATGAACCAATCAACATGGTTCCTCGATCTATGTGAACTCTGGTTTTCTCTGACTCAGCCGACCGGACCTGCTTCCTGTACCTTGAGGTTTCTAAGATCGCTACCCTATCCTTGATCTACTCTCTCGCTCTCTACACAACTCAGCGAGAGATACTCTTAGAGTAGAGTAGAGAGAGTACTTTCTATTACACCTTTGACATAAAGTACCATATTCAAAGGGAGGTGTTGCATTGTTAAATAATCGACAATTCGGATGAAGCTAGGGTACATTCGTCAGTCATTCATTTAATGTAGGGCAAGGAAAATCTCGAGTTGCGAAGACCTCGGTGGATCGGGACACAAAAAAACCGTTGTGCGACGATTTTCACTTCTTTTCTCACTGTCAAAAACAGACAGCGGGTCCACCATGACGAGGCCCAATAACCAAGCATGTCCATCATCCAGGGCGGACAATGCGCTAGTCGCATCCTTGGCAACAGAAGTCCGCACAGTCCTCCTCTCTGTTTCGGCAACAGCAGGCCACGTAACGGGGCGTCCTGGCGTCCAAACTAATTCGATGACCTTGGAAGAAATTTTGAATGAGGCGATCGAGTCATCGAGGGAAGTTTCGAGAATTTTTCAAGATTAATGCCAGGAAACTTGATCAACAAAGAAAATGAGCAAGAGAGAAGCGTAGTTGTATATCGGGGCTATCGCTAACTCCGTAGGCTATCGACGGCACAAGCCGGCTGACTATTCGACATGCATTTTGAAATCGTTGCAGCAGTTTTTTACTTTGAACATTCCGCGCTAACTTAAAGAGCGTCGTTGCATCTACTTCTTCTATCTTCTAGCATCATTAGGCCTCCTCTCTTTCTCTCCAGTGGAGATTGACTTGATAGGATGGAAGTACTCGCCTTGCCCATGGACCGTGGACGCCCCTCATGAAACCAAAAGGCGGATTGGGGTGTTATCTTTCTTTTTCTTTCTTCTCTCGATCCATCTGGGACGTGTCGATCAAGGGATGGGGTTCTATCGGCCTTTTTTCTTCGATGAAACAGTATGGTCACATAAAATGGTTCGGTCGTAGGTTCGCTGCGGAGTCGAAGTCACTGACGTGTTGGCATTTTGTTTCATTGCAACACACGTCATCAGTCATCATTGACTCGAAAACTACTTCTCGTCTTCACCCCAACCTTAACCATTTCTATCGTCTGTTTCAACGAAAACAATCACCAGCACGAGGCAAAAGCAACAAAAGGATCCATGATGACTGATGATTCCTCTCGTGTCGCATCGATCTTTCTACACGACAGCCTTCGCCTATCTCAAAGTACAGAAATGAAAAAGTACCAAAGTTAAAGTTTTGCCAGGGCACTAAAGTCAAAATGACCACAAGGCCTCGACTCCGAATTACTGTCTACGCCCGCTACGATCTTTCGACCGAGAGGATGCTCTGCCACCCGATATTTCGTGTGTCGCTGCTCTTGATACAAGTTATGTTGTCTTTTCTCATTGCCTCTGTTTGGTCGTCTAGTGTCTATGCATTAATAATTCCTAGTCAAGCGAAACCTCGTCGTGACAAGAGGTCACTGCGAATCAATGTCATTGTTGGCCATTTCCCAGCGACCACGATTGCGACTGCGCTGGATTTATCCAGCAGCGCAAGTAGCGACAAGGAGGAAAACCAAGAGTTTTATCCTCGTATACTGTTGGAGACGGATCGCATTTTGGTCTTGGATAAGCCGCATGGTATCCCCCATCATACCAACAACCGTACTGAGGGTGAAATATTCAATGAAAGCGACGGCAAAGAACTAGGGATACTGGCCCTGTTGCGAAAATTTCAAGAAGCGGGAGAATTGTCGTACAGTGGTCGTCTATACGGAGTTCATCGATTGGATCGAGTTACTTCGGGGATTTTACTTCTCGCCAAGGATGCCGAAATGGCACAACAGTTGACCAAGGCCTTTCGAGACGGTCGAGTGGTCAAGTACTATACAGGTATTTCCAATCAAAAGCCATTGAAAAAGAAACAAGGATGGGTCAAAGGGGGTATGGAACGTGGAAGAAGAAAGTCATGGTATTTGACAAGGGGAAATGGGGACCAAAACGCCAAGAACTACGCCGTGACACGATTCTTCTCAACAGGACTCGGTTCGTTTCAACAGTGGCTAAATACTTCATACTCAGGTGATGAAGCTCCACGAACTCTCTTGTTATTTCGTCCGTATACTGGAAAGAGTCACCAATTACGCGTAGCGGCCAAGAGTGTTGGACTTCCTTTGCGGGGAGACCCCATTTATCGCGACGGCAAGGCCACCAGTGGCCGAACATATCTCCACGCAACGGCCATTCATGTATCATTTTCTGGCCATGAGGGACATGATGCAGAGGGAGACACCAATGGACAAGAATCAAATATAAGCGTTTTTTGTCCACCTCCATTTCAGCAACTATGGTCGGATTATGGCACGGAGAAATTCAGGGAGTCTGTAGCCACTATCTTCGAGAAGCACTGTGACTGCGATGAAATCTCCAGGCTCGTTTCGGAATACTATCGCGGCGGGGCGAGTCAAACAACACAATCTAGCTAGTCAATTGCCTATTTAGATCTTGTTCAAGGCGCTCCTAGGCTAACCACTCTGGCACAAAGGGCGCAAGTTTATCCGCCCTAACCACTTCCACGGCCAGTCGGTCGCTATCGATGGAATTCTGGGAACCAGGCTTAGTTTTGTTGCTCGCTTTTCGCTCATCGGTGCTGTACTCCTCAAGAGTCGTCAAAATCACCAGAGAGTCACCAAACCCGTTTTCGACCAAGAAACTTCGCGCCGGAGCAAATGGAACGTGAGGTATTCCGAATTGATCTACCTGCACGACCGCCAAGACTTCTACTTCCCTTTCGACTGAAGATCCAAAGTGCGCCGGTTCTGGTTCCTTGTTATCTGCGTCGCTACCATTTTCAGTAACTTCCTTTCCTAGAGAATTTGTTATTGTCGTCGTTTCAGATGTGTCAGGATATGTTTCCTCACCCTCCATCACCTTGTCATGTATTCCGCCCCGCTGGTGTTTGAGGGCCAAAACTTTCGAAGCCAACTGACAAACAGCATCTTGACTTGCTCCATACTCAAGTGCCTTGACTTGCGACGATTGTAAAATCTGAATGGTATAGCCTGGTGCAGTATCGCTTGGCCCCGGAGCGGGGACGGCCACGGCCATTGCTGCGCCGTAACGGATTGGGTGTAAATCATCCCGATTGTCATATAACCAAGCCGCTTCTTCGGCAGCATCTACCATTTTCCGTAGATTAGAGGTTGTCAATAGCTTGTTGGTTTCCTCCGGTCTGCTTCGGAGGGTAAAGACGGGAAGTAATTCTTGCAGTTCGATCAAAACTTGTAACTTCTCTTGAATCTTCACCTTATATTGGTCTGAAAACTGAAATTGTTGTTGTGCCGTCATTCCTATGAAAAGAGATGGATATGGGTACAATTCAGCCAGCGATACTTCCCATGTCTTGACGGGTTCCAACTTGGACCGTGACAACGCATCGTCGGACGAAGAACGAGCGGAAAGATTGGTGGACGATTGCAAGACAAATCGCGTGTCAGGACTTGTATCATCATGACCGTACATGTATTCTCGACACAAGGTTCCAGGAGGTACAGGTAGATGAGAATCTGTGACAATGTACACAGATCGAATGTACCCTCGCAATCCTAGTGTGCGGTATTGCAAAAAGGCACTCCGTTCAGCGCAAATCGCACCACTAATGGTTGGGCTAGGTTCATCGTTGGTTCCAAAAATCAAAGTGTAATGCGACCTTGTCTCTGCTGAATCGACCGAGTCAAACGAACTTGTCGCTACAGATGTTTGTGCAGAAGAAGAACCCGATGCCGATGATTCGTATCCAGATGACGTTTTTGTTTCCTTTGATTTTGATCTGCCTCCTTTGGGTGTCTGCTGAACCAACAACAGCGCCACGACACGAAAATTGGAGTGTCTTGGTGGCTTTAAAAAGGTTCGCAAGGTATGTGCCTTCCGCAAATAATACTCGTCGTTGTGCAGTTCAGATTCCTGTACTGGAGTTCCCGGTCGTAAACGCCGAGGTGCCCGACGCCGAGTCCTAGAGGTTGGATGATTATTACTTCCGACCGATGGATCATCACGAAGAATTCTTCGACGAGGAGGACGACCATTGTAGCCAGACCCTCTCTTGAGCCTCGCACGATTGATAGCTATCGTGACGAGGGAAACCAGTGAGAAGAGTACGATAGACGTCATCAAATCATCTTGCTTTTTCCCTCGTCCGTTATTAGCGAATCGAGGTCTTCGACCACCCATTCTCACTCACGTGAGATACTTTTTCAGACGACTGCCTGGTGCGTCGCAAAGCAGTGAGCGGTGGACGGGCACTTCCTAGTTAGTGTGGCTGTCGTTTTCGTTGCCATGGTTGACACGATCGCAGCGGTTTTCGATTGAGAAACACATGAATACGGAAGATACTTAATACACGGAATGTCACAGATTACTTGGGTTGTTTTTTTATTAACAGACTGAATGTGACGTCATCATGCTAGTAGTAGGAAAGTCGCGCCAATCGACAACTTTGCTTCTCGCAGATGGTCTTGTTGCGACGATGGTGTTGCCACCGTTGACTTAATCGTCGTCGACTTGATCTTTTTCATACGTTAGTTTTCCTAATGCCTCGATCTCTTGTCATTTCTTGTTTGTTCCTTTTTTCCGGGTTTTACTCTCAGGCTTTCCCAGCGGCCCCCTTGCTCAATCGTATAGTGAAGAAGCGGAACCCTGAGAAGAGAGCGACATTCTTGCCCTCAAGTCGTACAAAAAAGATCTTTTCGTCTTCCTCGGATGTGACTAACGCAAGTACAGTCAAATTGTCGTCTTCACAGCCATTGGGTCCTCCCGTCTGTGTCTACCAAGAAGTCGCCATTCCGTCATCGCAAGAAGGTCCTCCACGTCAAGCCATCTCCGTGGAAGATCTCACTCCCATTCTGAAGGAGTTGCTTGCTTCGAGTGGTATGAAGAGTGGTGTTATTAATGTCATTAGTCGTCATACTACAACCGCCATTACCATTAATGAAAGGGAAAGTCGTCTTGCAAAAGACATGGAGAAATATTTTTTGTCGCTTGCTCCGCCCGACGAAAGATCGAAAGCGGCTTCCAAACGGGATTCCTCGAAAGGTGTACGATATTTTCATAATGATATTGATCAGCGACCGGATTCTACCGAAGAAAAGGAACGGTGTCGGGAGAATGGGTGGGATATTGACGATCCGAAAGAGTTGGAAAAATGGAGAAATCAGGAACCAATCAATGCACATTCCCATTTATTGTCCATGCTACTGGGAAGCTCGGAAAATATCCCCGTCAGCGAGGGAAAGATGGTCATTGGACAGTGGCAAAGCATTTTACTAGTCGATTTGGATGGACCAAGAGATCGGACGGTCGGAATCCAGCTACTAGGATACGAATAGCCATCTTGCATGGTATTGTAGACTTTATTTTTAGTGGTATGCTCCAGCGCACTTAGACACTAAGATTCACAGAAAGACCCAAGTTTCCGGGGCCAACTCCGTTGGTGAAGCCGTTGGGGCCAAGGAATGGAGCGTATTCATCAGGCACGCAACTCAGCTGGACGTTTGCTCGGCCCGATTGGTAGCTTCCCTGGAGATTGAAATTAGTATCTGGGATACGATAGGCAACTCCCACATTCCAGGGCGAAGTTTGCCCGTAAAGTTGCATCTGGAGCTGTTGGATCATTTGCTGCTGCGACTGCAAAAACGACATGGCCGTTTGTTGCTGCTGAGCGCTACTCATTTGAACCTCAGTGGCCTTGCGTCCCGATTCGGCAATATTGTTCATTACTGCTTGAAGGAAGCTACGTTCTGATGCGTACGTCCAGTCAGAACCAGGTCGGGTGGCCTCTTCGGCTTCCTGAACGAATTGTGCGTCTGCCTGTAGCATCGACTCGTATTCTGACGAGGATGACGCTTTCGAAGCAGCCCGAAAACGCTGCAAGGCGGCCTCGCGCAAGTACGCTAATTGTTTTAAGTATAGAACATGCAACGGTGCATCAAGAGCAGCTTCTAGCTCTTGCAACTTTCGGTCGTATGCAGCAGCCTTAGCTGTGTCATCCCCGTCAATCATTGCCGGCGCCTTGGAGGCAAACTCCGCCAGCGCTTCGTTACAGATCGTCTCCGCCTGTTGGCCAAACTGTTCCACAACAACTCCCTCGTCCGCAATCTTTGTTCTTAATTCTTCGATCTTTTCACTGGCAGACCGGAATACGTCAGACCGCACCCCGTCTAGTTTCGCCGCGTACACATCACTGCCCGCACCACCGCGTGGGATGATCAATGCACAGTTTGATTCCGATGGGCGAAGTCCCCATCCGAACCTATATCCTCGTCGAGAGGACGAAGCCGCACATGCCCCCAACGAGATAAAGAGAAGAAGTAATCTACATACCATCATCTTTTCTTGCGTTGCTTTCTATCACTAATGCTACTAGAAAGACGCTGCTCATACAAGATTGATCACTTGTTGCTGTCTATCTCATGATGGCTCTACGAGTAGTCACTCGTTGCAGCGCGGGATGATATTGCGTGCTCCCGAAAGCTTCCAGGTGGAGTCACAAACGGAGAGATGCGGGAGAAGGCCAGACTCGAATGGAGTGTCGCGAAATTAAGAGCGCGCGCGAAGCGATTTGAGTCCTGAGTCACTCGCATTAGTTCCCGAATCCGAACTTGAGTCCCACTCAGCGATACATGTACATCCTCGGATCCGTATACATGAGATCCAGGCGGCGAGCTCGAGTCCGCCAAAACGATAGTGCACCTCGCAGTTTCAAAGTATCCCACACATCATGTCGTCTTACCAAAGAAACAACAAAGTAAGGAGTGTCTAAACCGTAGACAACGGTGCGCAAAGAGATCACCTGCGCAAAGCCTCTCATATCGCAAAAAAGTTTTGTACGATTGAACCAAACATAGTAGAGATCGAAGGAGCTTTGTAGTTTGTAGAAGTACTTCGTTGCCATTGAATACAACGACCATGAAGTCTCCCAAGAACGTATTTAAGATCCGTGGCAAGGCATCGCCGTTTGGATCTCGATCATCGTTCAAAAACGATGAATTTGAATCTGATAGAAAGCTGGGAAAGGATCTGGAATCGATCGAGGCTCCCAGCAAGGAAGTGACACACTCGACCAACAGTAGCACGAACAGCGCTGCAAGCGGCGATGAAAGCAGCTGCAGCAGTGACAGCGACAGCGAAAGTTCCTATTCCGGTTCGAGTACCGGTGTGGTGGCGAAAAAGAAGCGAGGAAAGTTCGGCTTCCGAGTCTGGGCTCCACGATTGAGGAGGAACAAGAAGGATGATAACTCCGTCTCATCATACTCCTCCTCTTCAGTGTCGTCCTCTTCGTATTCATCGTCGTCATCATCTTCGAGCGAGGAGTCGTTTGCTGTGAATGGTTTGGTGAATGACAAAGATAATCCAGAGGCAGCTGCAGAGGCACTTGGGCATGACCTTGAAGCACTGGGGTACAACCTCAGTTGCGAGAGTTTCATCACTCGTGGAAGCTCCAAACTCAACGAAGAGGAACGCTACAAACCTAAGAAGAGACGCACGAAAAAACATGGGAAGAAAAAGTTAGACCCCTGCGATGGAGAAGAAGATGGCGACGATGTTTACGATCTTGTCGAGGAAAATGAAGACGGACCGCCAAAGAAGATCGATGTACTCTCGTCCTGCGATTCCAGCTTGTCGAATCCATCGGCTGCCCAAGAATCGCTCCAGACAAATACGTCGTCCAAGTTGAAGCTTGATCGGAAAGTTGTCGTTGGAGATAACTACAAATCTCTCAAGCAAATGATGAAGAGTAGTCACCGTGGGGACAACGATCGAAAGATGACGATCCCTCCGCCCGCGATGGCAAAGATGACAGGGGCTTCAAAGAAGGACCCAGAAGGCGCCAAAGCCGGGAAGAAAGACCACCACCATCATCATCAGTTTGATGAAAAGAATAAGAGACACGGAGCCAAAGAGGATCATCTGGTAGTAGATGAAGCTCAACCTCCAGTGATCATTGAAGGGATGAGCGTTCTGTTCGATGCAGGAGCAGACTCAGAGCATGATAGGAGGCGCTCTAAGATGAAAAAGACTCGTGAAAGTCATCCTGAAGAAGAAGAGGTCAAGAACTCACTCACTGAAGGTCCGATGAAGACTTTGGAAGAAGCTCCACGGAGACGTATGTTTGGTTTCGGGTTGGGTCGAAACAGGACCACGAGTTACCAGCCTCGCGTCCCGAATCTCTCTGCCGCGCCTAACAACTTGGCAGCTCTCGGTCTTGCGCCACTTCCAGAGAAAACCAACAGCAATGCAAGAGACAGTCACAAGGAGAGAGCTCTAAAAATTGATACCACTGAAGGAGCCAGGCAAAATCACGACTCCTTTCGTCTTCCACGACGAATGGGAAAGGACGAAGATCCACAAACACGGGGAAGGGACAGGAAGTGCCGACAGAGGCGTAACAGGGGAAGAATGCAGTCTGATAACATGACTGCTGGTGACGATAAAGGAGAACAAGAAACAATGGCGGAAACGTTGGCGCCCGGTCAGATTGAAGTCACGTTCAATTCAAGCCTTGTTGATAGCGAACTGATCCCCGTTGCACAACTGGACGTACGATCTCGCCACCATTCTCTTTCACCTCGAAGACAAATTGAACCCCGTCCAAATGTCAAAGCAGAATCCAAGAGAGCAGCAACACCTAAGGGGCGTTTGCAACGTTTCTTCTTTAATCGTCAGAGACACGGCTTCGACGAAGATCATTTTGCAACAGGTAGCAAAGTTGGTGGCTTTAGTCAAGCAACGGGCTCCCTCCCGGGAAATTCAAATAAATTTAAGTCCCTGAACCTCTATGCATCAAAAGGGCGCCCGAGTACCAATGTCGTACGGACCAATAGTTTTTCGAAGTTTGAGCCAGCCCTTGGCGGAGAAACAAGCCGCTTTAACAATCCCAACATTTTTGATCGAAGTCGAACCGCGCCTGCTGCTCAGACTGACCACGATCACGGTTTATCCATGACAGTCAATGATCTAGTCAACCAAGTCTTCTTACCGAAAGGTGAACAGGCAAAGCCTGTGGGAGCCGACGGTACAACCAAACCAAGAGGTCTTCTCCAGGACTGGTTTAATCTTGACATGTTAGGTAATATGGACTGGAACAAGCCTCATGAGCACACAACGCGTGAGAGCCCAGGGGAGGACCAGCTTCGTGAGAGCGAAGAGAATACTAGTCTGAAGATTGAGAGTGTCGTTGAGAGGGAGGGACAGCCAGAGTCTCGTGTTACTCCCGAAGAGCCAGCTGTAGAGAAAGAGCTTTCTTGGACCACTCCGACCAACGCCTTGCGTGGTCTGCTATCTCCCGACGGCTCATTAGCCAATGCGGCATCACCAGCCGAAAATCGCGAACCTGAAAATCAAGGAACTGTAGCGACTGAGTCTCTCACCCGTATGGAAGCAACTTTAGAGAAGAAAAAGAGGTTGCCCTTTTTTAAGCGACTCAGGCTAAAAAGCAAGTCTGGCATGTCTACTGGCTTGTCTTCTGGCCAGCCAAGTTCTTTCTATCCGGTTGTTGTGAACGAAGCTCCCTTGGATCAGACAGCGGTGACCGCCAGACCAGCCTTATCAAAACGTTTCCAGTATCGAATCGAACAGCCCCGAGCTCAACAGATGCCACAGCTGGCAGAGTCATTGAGCGAAGTTTCTTTCACGGAGTACTTGAATCAACCACCGCCAAAGAATCCAAGTCAGTCATATTTATCGTCCTTTGGCTCTTATCAAGAAGGTGTGTCTGCCAATCGATACCTTGAAACGGACAAATCGTCTGAAATGGGAGACACATGGGCTGAAATTGCAGACGCGAGTTTGATCGTAGAGCGAGCAATGGATCGTCTGGATACATTCAAGTCTGAAGACACGGATGATCCTGGAAAGCTGAAGCATCTTCTATCTGTCATGTCCGACGACCAATCAATTGGAGATGTGGAAAAGGCGCTGGGCATCCTCAAGAAGCATGCTCTTCGCCTCGGCGTGAAGGAAACTGACTTGCTTCTGGCAGTTGAGAGCCACGATACAGCTGCTGATATTTCTGGTGGTGCCGACTCGGACTTGAAATCTTACAAAAGCATGACAATTGGCGAGGAACTTTTAAACGTTTTCAACATGTTTACCGGAAACAACACTGCTCAACAGAAGCAGCAAAAGAAGAAGTAGTCCGACACGTCTGTAGTAACACTGATGCGTAAACCATTATTTATTTATCTATGAGTATTTTGTAAGGACTATGTAAAAGGCAAACAGTAATCGTCAGCATATGATGAATCTCACGACTGCTAGCGGAAGCCATGCCATTTAAAATTGTTGTCTCCCAGTTTCTAGTTAGGGTAGAGGCATTTGGAAGGCCAAGGTATCGTTGTCTTACTATTGTTCAATGGTGTTTTTTATACTCCCGTACTCCAAGTCCCAAGAATTTACCTTGGTCAAAGGTGCGGAAGACGATCTCGGATCGTGATTACATTCAACGTCTGCTTCTTCCTCATCGCATTCAAAGGTGGGAGCAGCGGGAAATTCATTGTTGGCACTGACACCGCTGGTACTGGGACGCTCCATGAGTTCTTCAAAGCCCGGAGTTACTACTCCGAAATCTCGCATTAATGCAAAAACCGGAAAGAAAATCATTAGCAGTGTCATTTGAATTCCCCGTAGCGGTGAGAGTGGCCATGGATCCTTTGGCGATTGTCTCCCTGGTTGTGTTTCATCTTTGTTGTTGTACTCACTGTTCGATTCATGGCCATTGGGCAGAGACTGTGTTCCACAGAAAAAACAACAACAAAAGCAACCCGACACCACAGCAACAACGGACGTTATGACAATATGCAAAATAAAGGTCGGGATCATTATTGGTAAACTAAGACACAACCGGAGCCGATATTGTCTTTCGTAACGATGGTCGATATACTCTCGTCGACATTGGGAACAACTTCGCACGACTTTACCCGATAAATAGACATGCGTTCCACATCGAAAACACATGTCCCTGTGACAAGATGGACACACAATATGATCACATCCGGATGATTTTTGAATGGCGGCATGACAATGCGAACAGGGTTTGGTCATTTGACGAATGGATCGTTCCGATTGTTGGATTCGCTTAAAGTCTTCGGATGCCATGTATTCCAAACAGGTTCGGCCCGCGTGTACATCCCCATGGATCGAACAAAATTCGTGATGACATTCATGGCAATGTCGTTGATTGTAGAAATCAGTATCCCTTTCTCTTTCGCGAAGGCTCTCTGCCGGTTGTTCCACTTCCATGAAAGGTGATTTTACAGGGACGGGTTCTTCACACCGTGGACATGGCAGTAACGATGAATCGGTCGAGTACAAGAGATGACGACCATAGTCTTTCCAGTCTTGTCTTCCTCGTTCAAGTCTGTCTATCCAACTAGTACCGTGTATTTCTATTGTGGATGTTCCGTTCTCGCATCGTGTCGGTGAAAACAAGACTTGTTGAATAATCGATTCAGAAATGAGAGTCTGACAGGCCGATGAGTCTTTGTTGGCAAAACAAGGACACAGGATGCCAGTTTTTAAGTCATTGAAAGAAGAAGAGAATGATGCCGATGTCTCGACCGACGCTGTGGGGGAGGAAGGACGAAAACCAAAAACCACCAGACCCTTTTGGGCCTGAATGGTGTGATGAAAATAGTCATGTAGACAGACAAAACAAAAGACGTGTTGACAGTCGTTCAAGTCGATAATGTCGGGAGAGTCACAGACGAAGTCTTCGTAGCAGAGTAGACAGGAGAGTGACCTCACTGAAGTTCCTGCTCGACTCGTCTCCTTGATTGTCGTGTTGACGCAGGTGGGTTCTCTGGTTACAGATTCAGCAGAAGTATTGCACAATGAGACTTCCATAGCGTCAAGATTCTCGTTATAGGAAAGTCTCGACTACACGTCAAAAACCTGGACGATATCCCCTTTCGCGATGTTTTCTTTTCCTAGTTGGGGTAGTGCGCACCACTAACAACTAAGCAAGTGTCGAATGCTATCTACTACCTCTCTACTGAACTCTCTTTCTACTAGAGAGGGAGTAATTCAAACCACGTTACCCGTCTCCAGACGGGGGAATCTCAAACCTTCTCGGCGAAACCTGTAGAGTTAGCTTCCGCACATCATGATGACAGGTCATGGAGAAGTCCACCAGTCGAAAGAATTTCGTGCTTCGTGCCAGGGGTCTGGACCCCTGCTTCGTGCGTATCTTTCGTCTGTCATCTTCCGTAAAATAGTAACCTCTACCTACTCTATCCAGTATACTGGAGCTCTCTACTCCTACCCTACTCTACTCTCTATAGTAGAGTAGGAGTACCCTAGGGTAGATACTCCTCTCTCCAGAGTAGAGTAAAGAGTAGCAAGACCCTATGAGTTAATTGATCCGTACCGAGGAAACTACACTTCGACATATTACACGAAATATACCCACTCCAAAAGTACCATTCATGCACCACAGCTACCCGCTCAAGAGATAGAATAATGGCACCGCCCTACTCCTCCATCCCAAATTATTGTTAGTTTGCCACAGTACTTTATTATCGAGCAGCACTATCCCCATTTGTACAATCGAAGACATCCCGTGGAGGCAGATGGCAACGGTGGAATTTCTTGCTCCAAATCCTCGAGCGATGGAAAGTGTCGTGATCCAGTGGTCACTGCCAAGAAGGACGCCTTGGCAGTCTCCATGTGCGCGAAGGAAACACCATTGGCCACATCGTCTAATCCATCAATCGTCGTCTGTAAATTACCCGACTTCGTATCGTACACACGAACCTTGCGGTCCGTTCCTCCGGCAAACAAGGTTTGTCCGCTTTCGTCCAAGGCAAATTCCAATCGTTGGTTAGTATCGTTCTGGGTGGCAAAACTGCTATAGCCCGCAATGGGACGTGATTGATACTCGATATTGCCTGACAGCATGCGTAGATCCCAGGATATAATGGCGTTGGATCGTCGACTGGTACTGTACAGTAGGAATTCAGAATTGTCGGCTTGCAATTGTGTGACACCACTTTGAGTCCGTGTTTGGAACCATTTGATTTTGGCGGCATTTATCCAATGGAGGTGGAGGTCGTCGTCGTCAGCGGCTTTGTCCTCCTCGTCCGTATTACTGGTGGGTCGTTCCAAGGCGGCAAACAAGCGTTTTTTACGAGCATGACTTCGTCCATGTCCTACAATACACCGACCATTCAATATGGTTCCGGTCGGTTGTTGACTACTTCGTTCATCATAAATATAAATAGATCCAGGAGAATAAGTCCCGACGACCAAATGGTTAGTACCCACATAAGTCATGGCCGATACCAACCCTTTTTGACCATCACTGGATCGTCGTGTCTTGCCCAAACGTAAGACTGTCGAGTCTCGACCGGGAAAATTGGCCTGAAACATGTGAATAGTCCGATCTGATCGAAATCCCGAAGCCACCACAAGGCGTCCCGAGGGGTCGAACAACGTGACAGTCGCCGATTCCATTTCGTCCAAATCATTATACGGGCGGTACGAGGCACGGATACTGCCCGTGTAAGCATCAAACAAATGGATGGGTTGATTACTTCCGTGGGAATTCGATTGTCAAACAGGGCGTTTGCATTGGGAAAGAAACGAAAATGAGATGTTGTATGTACGCCATTCTACACAGAAGATAACATCCAGCATAGACACGCAGAGTTTCGTACCGTGCCGCCGCTAAAAAACAACACGATGTTGGATCGGAGGACTTCATGTGTGGATACCATGCCGTCGATCGAACCGCATCACCACCATCACATGTTAATTCCGTTGTAAGTTGTCGAATCGGTGACACAGGATCGTGGACTTCATTACTAGTTCTATCTTCGATCTCATTTTCCCCAGACTTGCCAAAGGTGTTGTAGAGACGCAATTTGGCATCGGCCACTGTTTTAGTCAGCAGAGCCAAGCCATCCGGAGAAAAGGAACATGTCGACGGATAATTTTCTTGTTCGTCAGTACGAATATCCACCGATTGACCAAGCAAGCGAGCCTTCATGAATCCAAAGAAACAAAACACCTCCCAAGAAACATTAGATGGCAGTGGCACGGCACGAACGATATCAAAAATATCCTCCTTGAAGGTACTTCGACGACGCCCGTCCAACTATTTGCATCTTTAGTCGAACCACCACATCTCTTGGAACTCGAAGCTACTCTATTACTCAACTAACGGAGTCGTTGAAATATCACAAACAATTTTAGAGTAGATTATTTACTACTTGAGGCATCAATCGATACCCACTATCCAGCGACAGTCCTTCGTATTTTTCCATATTTTTCCACACAGTGACCTTCCAAATCGTCAACTCGATTGATTAAGGGAATGGATCACACTTGAGAGTAGCCCAAAACAAGGGACGATCCTCAGTTCCCGAACAGCTGTCAGTATCATCGAAGTAATAGTAATAGTCACCAGCACCATGTTCAAGGGCAACACCGCAGAGGCCACCAGCGGCACATTTGCAGGTCAAGAGGTTAGCGACCATGCGGAATCCAGACAAGGGGCACATAACATAAAGATCTGCATC
>Ga0222719_10001064_pt1 | contig 27245 bp, 33 predicted proteins | sample C33_34DmetaG_FD_165039 | JGI IMG/M metagenome (GOLD analysis project Ga0222719, IMG submission 165039) | Estuarine water microbial communities from San Francisco Bay, California, United States - C33_34D | ecosystem: Environmental > Aquatic > Marine > Unclassified | place: USA: California...
CAAGTATGGACCAGTCAAGTTCCCAAATATACTTAATATGGACATCTTTTACGATAACTTTACCACCTTCTCTAACATAGTCAATAAAAACATAAGAAAGTGTCTTAGAATCATCTTCTAATACGTTTCTCAATCTTTTTACTGATATTAGGTTTGGCATTGAAAACCCATCTCCTTCTTGAATAAAATGAGTTTTAGTATCATACAAATGTGTGTCACCATCAAATACTAAAGTAAAGTCATCTATACTTCTTTTACTTTTTGCTTCTACTAAGTTATTTGGAACTACTTTTTTAAGGATATCAACAGTGTCTGCTTCTAATTTATCCCCAACTGCTCTCTGTCCATAGGATTCGGAAAGTTCAAAATCTTTTAATTTTTCTTTTAGTAGTTTTTTTAATTCTGGGTTTTTCATATCAAATCAATTACAGTTCTAATATACAAAAAAAAATTGAGACTACCAAATAAAAAGTGAATTATTTTACTATCTCAAAATTTACATCGTTAGTAATATCAACTCTTCTAAAATCAGGTATCATCTTACCATCATGTGTTTTCCATGTATCATTCATAGAGTTTAATCCAATAAATCTACCTGTTTTTGCTAACATAGTGATTTCCCAATCTGAACCATGTTGTTTGATTCTGTTTTTTGCATGGTTGGTTTTAGGTTTAAGAGTAATCACTTGTCCAACTTTGAAATCATCTATTTTTTTCATATCTTATCAATCATTTACATAGTAAATATACAAAAAAGATTTGAATTATCCAAATATTTTATTAAAAAACATTCCAAAATAAAACCTTACCACTACTATTATTTACACACATTTCCCATGCTTTCAAATCGTAGTTTGGTGTTGATGGGAAATCTGATTTGAACTTTGTACTCTTTTCAAATGGTAGTTTATGTTTGAATATTTCTAATCGATTAAATCCTTCTTCAAATTGTTTAATACCTATATTGTATTCTTTTCCAACTTGAACTGCTTTGATTTTGGATGTGGTTGTTCCTCTGATAATACCTTCCATCAAAACACCACTTCCTAAAGCACACCATATCTCATCGGGTTCGTAACCCAATTCGGATATAATTTCTTTCGTTCTATTTGCTATTAAGTTTTTTGATTCTTCAGTATCAAATCCAAAAGGTAGTAACATTGCTCCATTTTCTTCACAATAGTTTTTTGCATGATACTGAACTACATGAAGATATCCATAGGGTATTTCAACTACCTTTGCTCCCAAATCCAAACACCTTTGAGTATTTGGATGTAGTTTCTTTCTTTTTGCACAAAAGATAGTTGCCTGCTTACCTATGGATTTACAATAAGATGACAATGCTATTTGAGCTGCTCCATAAACAGGTGATGGATAAACAAACTCATTGTAGGTGGTATCTAATATGTTTTTTAGAAGTACTGATTTAGTTCCACCAGATAAAAGGTCATCTCGAAGAACCTCGATACCATTGTGAGATTCTATAACGATTGACATTATACATTTAGTTTTAGTTTCTTAATTATCTTTGGGTCAGTTCCATAATCTTCACATAGTTGAAGTATTTTCTCTTTACCAGATTTTGTTGAATAAAAAATCTTTAGATATTCTTCTGATTGTAATTTAGATGCTTCATAATGTTTTGCTACCAACTCTACTAACCAACCTTCATATTTATCTGCACCCTTTGGTTTCATATACTTCATAAAGTGTCTACCTTTTGGAAGTAAATCAATTAGGGCAAGATACATTGCTTTTGGTGGAACTTCTTGAAGGTATGGTTGTACAGTTGCTATGGTTTCAATCCACTCATGTTTCATAGATAGAAAACGAAGTACCATGTAGTTACTCCAAGTTTTCTTATCCTCTTCTTCTAACTTATCCCAATACTTCGGGTCTTGAACGTTAGTAATTTGTTTTATGTGGTCGAATAATCCTTTAGCCATTATCCTTATCTTCTTGTTTTTTTCTATCTAATTCTTCTAATACTGCAAGTTGTGGTGATAGTAACTCTTCACATATCTCACCACAATTCCCACAAAGTAAAACTTCGATTGGTACTACTACATCTTGAGCAGTTCCAGCTACTAACTTAGAAATCTTTCTAAATTTAGAACCATCTATGAATACATCATATCCACAATGTGAACAAATTACAGGATTTGATTTACCTAAATCAATTTTAGGCCCACTACCTTGTGTTGGTTGATTTGATGCTTTTTGTGGTTTGTTACCACCAATTCCTACTACTTTTGCCATTTTATAATAAATTTATAATTTCAATTAAAGTTGCTGCCATTGGTATTTCTTTATCAATAGCATTAAAATGTCTATTTTGACCTTCAGCAAGACAAATAACTACATTAGCAGTATTTTGTGGTGCGTATTCATCAACTTTTTCATATAATAATGTAAATAACTCTGAGAAATCAGTTACTCTACTATCAATGATTACTTGTCTTGTTTTAACATATTTATTTCTTTTATCATCTGAAGATTTTAGTATTTCTAAAACTTTCATTTTGTAATCATTTTCTAAAAGATTTTGAGTATCTACCTTTAACTTACCTTTTATTGAATTTAACTGACAAGTATTGATAATCTTTCTAATATCAGGATATCCACTATCAATAATTGGAACTAAGTCTTTTGGTTCAAAAGAAACTTCCTCACTATTAAGAATCTTTGATATTTGAACTGCTACATCCTTTTTAGTTGGAGGTATGATTTGGAATGTTTGACATCTACTTTGGATAGGGTCAATTACCTTTTCAACATAATTACAAGTTAATATAAATCTACAATGTTGTGAGAATGTTTCCATTAAGTTTCTCAAAATAGCTTGTGCGTTTTGAGACATATAATCAAACTCATCTAAAATAACAATCTTATATTTTTTGAATCCCATTGATGATGCGAATCCTTTTACTTTGTTTCTTACAGTTTCTACATTGTTTTCATCAGATGCGTTGATTACCATATAATCACAATCCATTGATTTTACAATTAGTTTAGCAAGAGTAGTTTTACCTGTACCTGCTCTACCATAAAGTAGAAGGTGAGGTACATCACCTGTTTCTAAATAACCACTTACCTTTTCTTTAAGGTGTTCGTTACCTACATAGTTTTCTAATGTTACAGGTCTATAACTTTCTACCCATAAACTATTATCAACTTGTTCGTTATTTGTTTCTTCGAAGAATCCCATATTATATTTTATTAAAAGAATTTATTATCTGAATAATTTTCTGCCCACTTTGGGTCTTTTTTTGTACCATCGAGTGGGTCACCTTTGTAATCAACATTACCTGCTTCATCTATTATTTTTTGAACTGCTTCTTTATTTTCATCAGGAATCCAAAGTTTTGTATAAATTTCATCAGGTGTATCCTTAACCCCTCTATCTAAACACCACTGTCTAATACCTTCCCATGCATTACTTTTATGTAAATCTGGATGACTATTATGTAAAAGATTCTTTTTATAACCATTTCCTTGTAAAGTATGGTATAACCACTCTACACCATATTTTGTTTTGGTTGTTTTTTTCTTTTTACTATTTTCTAATGAGTCAATCAAATCATTAATTAAATTATCTTTGAATTGTTGGTCATGTGGTGGTAAATCCCAATCAATTGATTTGTCTTCTGGTATTTTATTTATCAAAGAGTGAAATTCATCTTTAGATGAGAAATACAATGGATAATCTTTACCCAAAACATACTCATATGTTGGATGTTTGAATGCTAGACTTGGTTTTTTTAATTTAATAGCATCTTGTACTGATAAATTCCATGTCATGTAATTATCAACAAAACAAAGTGTAGCAACAGATTTTTCAATTAAAGAACGATATTGTCCCCCACTAGGTAAATTCTTAACATACATCCAACTAGGTGCTGGTTTACCTGATTGAGGTTTCTTAGCACTTTCATCCGTAACCCAAACTAACCACTTGTCTCTATCTAAATCTTTTGTATATTCTATCAACTTTTGAATACCTGTTGTATTGTTCCATCTATGATTAAATAAAAGAATCTTTTTACCAGGTGGTACTGCTACTTTTTCTGCATCTGGGAAATCACCAACACCCAATGGGAAATAGTTTATTTTATCTTTCATAACCTTTTCATTTAATCCAGACACAGTATATTCTTTTTTATCCCAATTAGATTTCATGTAATCCAAAGAAACTGGACAATGAAAGTATGATTTATAAGCAAAACTAATTGCTTCTAATTGTCTAAAGAAACCTTCTGGATATCCATCAGTTACTCTACTTTTAGGACAATCAACCCAATGAAAGAAATTAAAACATTCTAATGTTAGTCCATATCTAGATGATAACAATGAATTTACTACATTATATAAAAGTTCAGGTTGATGATTAAATATAAAATCAAAATCTTGACCTCTCCAATCAATAATTCTATTAGCAAGTTCTTTACCATTAAAGTATGCTCGATTAGATAATACCGACTGAGAATAATCAAAGGGTATTAAATTTACATTTTTTCCCAAATTTGGAATGTTATTGTTCCTTGGTACTAGAACTGTATGATGACATTGTGGTAAAAACTTAATTGTTTTAACCATAACTTTATAGTTAGAGTCACCATGATGTTGAAATTTATTTCCTCTCCACCTAACAGGTGACATTATATGTAGAATTCTTCTACCATATAACGGATTATTATAGTCTTCAGTCATATTATTTTTTATTTAATCTCTACAAGATAATAGTTTGATGTGTAGTCTCCTTCAACGAAGTTTAGATGTGCTAAACCATCAGATGAAATCTTTAATGAAGAAGTAGAAGAACCTCTATTTGCTGTAAGAATACCTTTCAAATATTTTGCAGAGAATGCGATTGGACTTACATCACCTTCACAAGTACAATCAACTGAGATAGAAATTCTATTTGAGTTAATTGAAGAATATCCTAGTATAATTTCTCCCTTACCACCTTTACATTCAAATGTAAATGTATCAGCATCAGTTAATGCACCCTTAGATTTAATGAATTTGTTTACAAACTCGTTATCTAGTGTAATATCTACATTAAATGGAGGAAGTGCTTTTAAGTCAGGTACTGCTGGTATCACAGATGGTGCTGCCAACATATACTGCATCTTAGTTCCTTTATCTGAGAACTTTAGTGCACCAGTTACTTCCTCTACATCGATTGTATTATCTAATACACTTAACAACCCTTTCAATTGAGATGTAGTATAGATACCAAATTCACCATCAGGAAAATCTGCACCTGTTACTGTTACATCTCCTAAGAGAGTTTTATCATCCGATATCATTCTAACCGAAATGTTAGAATCATTTGATTTTACCATTACTGATTCAACCTCTCCACCGAGGTTATATCTACTGATGAAACCATCAAATTTTGTTTTTTCCATAATTTTACTTTTAAGATTTATTTTATTGTTTACAAATATACGAATAATTTTTCAATTATCCAAATTAAAATGAGAAAAATTTCTCAGCTGTTTTTGTTGAGGATAAAACTTCACCCCAACCGAGTGCTCCGTAGAAATCTTCTAATTTCTTTAGAAGTTCTCTTTCGAATATTTTATCATGGTCTATATATGTTTTAATTAAGTCCATAATTTGTGGTGGGTCATCATAACCATTAAAACCAACCCCACCTAGTCCAAATGGATTTTGTTTTAGATATACCCACTTTATTTTATCACCATCTTTCAAAGGTTCATATTTGTTCTGAAGTCCAAAATGTTTTAATAGTTGATTATATGCTATTGATGCCTTTACATGGGCAGGTGTACCACTCATAAATTGAAACATTGCTGTTTGGTCTTTCTTTTTAGGTCTATATTTTGATAAGTTTTTTACTGCTCCTGCTTTAGCAATCTTTACAACCTCCATCGTTGGAAGACCTTTTTTGAAATCGTGTATTTTGTTAGTAAGTTGTTCTTCTGTATCACCTCTAAGAATTTCAATAAGTACTTCACTCATAAACTTTCTAAATGCTGCTGGATATGAAGAACGAACAACATCTAATCCTTTTACATCTAACTTATCACAAGGTACACCATTATCTGATATAATCCATTGTGCATATCGTTTCTTTGCAATCCAAATACCTGATTTAGATACATATTCTTTCTTAATCTCAAATCGGTGTTTATCTTTATCTACATTGAATACCTTCACGGATAACATATCATAGAAGTTGTTTAGATAATTTTGAACTTCTTCTGCAATATCATTTACATAACCAGCAATTGTTTCTTGGTCATTATCTTTCCAATTAGGAATTCTTTTGTCCATCAATGGTGCTGCTGAGAAAAATACTGAATCAGTATCAATGTAGATATTAGAATCTGCTTTTGGTGTTCCCAACTCTTTGTTGTATTTTAAGTTGGTCATATCAGCAGTTGATTTAATCACAGTTTGACCTGTTGTAGTTACCGCAGTTGCGTTATCTACATCATAGAATCGGAATGCTGGTAATCCTAATACACCATATAGTGAGTTTAGAAGAATCTTTTGTACTAACTGCCTCTTCTTATACCATGCGTATTTTTCTTCATCACCAGAGTTACCATACTCTTTCATTTTATTCTTAAATTCAACCCTCTGAGAGAACCACAAATCCAAGATATCAGGAATACAACCAACCTTATCAGTTCTATAAAGTACTCCATTTGATGCAACTGCAAACTTACTTCTTTCAAAGAATAGTTTTAGATTTTCTTGTGTGATTGTATCACCATTTATAATCCAAGTATCTCTACTACCTTTTATATAATCTTGTGCATCCCAATTCTCAATCTTACCCATTTTGGTTTCAGGTGAAATATTCACAGTCATAATAATTGATGGATATAGAGATGTTAAATCTAAATCATATATCCATTCATACTTACCAACGATTGGTGCTTTTACATAAGCTCCGATAAACTTCTCTTGTTTGTTTTCTCGAAGTGCTTCCATTCTTTCTTGTCTATCAGCAGGTTTGTTAGGTGCAACAATACCTTTTCTTTTTAGATAAGTTAAAAGTGCTCCTTCAAGATACTTTGATGAGTAAACAAAATCTTCATAAGGTACATGACCAGCATGACAAATACCTCGTGCCGTATCAATAAACTGAAGTTTTTTGTCAAACTCAACAACTAACTCAACATCTACTAAGTTATATTCAATAAACTTTTCAATATCAGTTTCAAAAAGAATATCTAGATTTCCATCATATTCAATTTTCTTTCTACCCAACTCTCTTTGAGCAATTGAGTCTAATCTATATGAATCTAACTCACCATAGTTGTAATTTTTATACAAAGCAATGTAATCTAAATAAGATACACCTGCCATAAAGTACCTTTTACGATAAGGTGACCAAAAACATTCACCAATTGGTGACAATCTACTTGCTTGTTTCTTACCCAATAGTTTAACAATTCTATTATAAAGATAAGGTGTATCGAAATAATCAATATTCCAACCCGTAACTATTGATGGATTGATGTATTCATATAATTCCAAATATTTTAATAACATTTCTTCTTCAGTTCTAAATGGAATTACAATTGCTTTATCAGTTTTCTTTTCTAATAATTTACCTTCTTTGTCCATAACCAATACCCAATATTGATTTGTAGCAGAATCGTGTAATGCAATTGAAGTACATTCATTCTCTGCCTTTTCTGGGTCAGGTAAACCCGTTAACATCTCAACCTCAATATCGTAAGTTAAGACAACATGACCTTTTGAAGGTAAATCTGAATCAGTATATGTATCAACCAAAACTCTTGTTGTTTCTGGTACATCAGATTCAAATAAATCAGGGTCATCTTTTGTGAATTTGTAGATTTTTGTTACAGTATCACCATAAAGAGTAGTATATTCCCCTCTTTGTGCTTTTTCATATGCGTATCGAGTGTATGGGAATGCTCTATATCCTTGTGTGTCATCCCAAATATGCATTAGGTTCTTTTCTCTTTGGTAATATATGTTTTGGTACATTAAGTTTTTTTATTTGTTACAAATATACGAAAATTTTACGAGTAATCAAAGAATTCTTTTGATTTCTTTTCTATTCTTAATTTTTTATCATATTCTTCAATTCGTTCTTCTGATATTCTATGGTATTCTTCAGATAATTCAAATCCAATATAATTTCTCCCTAATTTTTTAGCAGATAATGCAGTAGTTCCACTACCACTAAAACAATCTAAAACTAAATCATTTTTATAGGTTAAAATTTTAATTGCTTTTGATGGTAAATCTTCAGAAAAAGTTGCTTTAGTTAAAGACCTAGTGTCTGCGAAGTATTTCCATTCACCAAAAACTAACTCCATAAACTCACTTTTATCTTCTGGTTTATATATTTTTTTAAGTTTACCATCAATCTCTTCTTCAGTATATTCCCATTGAGAATTTCCTTTTTCTAATTTTGTTGGTGAGTTTTTATAAGCAAGTATTACACATTCTTGAACATTATGAATATAAGGTCCAGATGCCGACATCCAACTTCCCCATGCTGTTGTTTTATTTCTATGAGATGCTGGTTCATCTAAATGTGCTAATCCAAAAAACTTAAATCCAACTTCTTTCATTATTTGCCAATAGTCAGAAGATATAAATTGTCTACCACCACCTTCGTACATATTTACTTCGTATGGAATGTTTATTGCAATTCTACCATCATCTTTAAGTGTTCTATATGACTCAAGTAACCAATCCTTACACCAATCATAGTATTTTTCTGAGTTAAGTGTGTCTTCCCAACTATCATATTCAATACCCACATTGTAAGGTGGTGAGGTTACTATTAAATCTACAAAATTGTCTGGTGTTTTAGAAAACATTTCTAATATATCACCATTATATAACTTATTTATTTCCATTGAAAAAACTTTTTTACATTTTCATTTTGACCAATTCTTTTTTTAGAAACTTCAAAATATTCTTCTGATAATTCACTTCCTAAAAAGTTTCTATTTAAGCTTACTGCAACTTTTGCAGTTGTACCACTTCCCATAAATGGGTCATACACTAAATCATTTGTTTTAGTAAATAATTTAATAAAAAACTCTGGTAGTTTTTCAGGAAATGCTGCTGAATGCGATTTATTACCTGCTTCTGCTGCTAGATGTAATACATTATTTGGTAGTACTAAATCTTTATCTACCCAATTTGCTCGTTTTACACCAAACCCACTACCAACAGATGATTCTTGTCTTTCTTTATCATATTCGGTTGGATTTTCAAGTCTTGTTTTTGCCCAATCTCCAATTGGAACTTTAACTTGGTCTTGGTACATACTAAACTTTTTTTCTTTTGTAAAGTGTAATAATCTTTCCCAACCATCTCTTAAACGATTTGGCCAATAACCAGGAAATGAATTTTTCTTATGCCACATATATTCTTCTGTCCATAACCAACCTTGTTTTTTTAATGCAATAATAAGTTCTAAAACATAAGTGTGTCTTTCACCATCCACTACATTTTCTTTTATGTTTAATATAAATGAACCACTTGGACTCAGAACTCTTTTTAGTTCACTAGAGATACCTAAAAACCACTTAGAGTACTCATCTGGGTGAATACCACCATAAGTTGTTTTTCTTCTATCGGCATAGGGTGGAGAAGTTACTATTAAGTCAATAGAATTATCATCCATTCGTTTCATTGTATCTAAACAATCTTCGTTATAAATGGTATTTATATCCATTAAAAGAATTTATGGTCAACAATTTTACTTTCAGCAAGTTTAGTGTATTCTTCACTAATCTCACTTCCTATTACATTTCTATTATGTTTTCTACCAACTCTATAAGTTGTACCACTACCCATAAATGGGTCATATACTAAATCACCTTCTTTACTACAAGATAGGATTACATTTTCTACCATCTTTTCTGCAAAAGGTGCAGGGTGGTTTGGTTCTTGACTTCTTGGTATTGACCAAATATTCTTTTTGAAAAGAGCATTGTTTCGGTCAAAGTAAGGAACTGATTCTTTGTTCTTTTTAATCCAAAATATCCATTCAGTAAAAGGTAAGAAATAAGTTTTGTCAATTTTAGGAGTTCCACACTTATCCCAAATGATTACTTGTTTAAGTGGAAAGTCATATACAAAACTCGGATGAATTGTCAAATGGTTTGACATAATATCTATATGATTATAGAATATAGAACCATTTGGTTTTAGAACTCGTTGACACTCAGAAATTATCTTTTTTTGCCAATCTATATATTCTTCTTGTGGTAAATTATCATCGTATGTAGAATATTCTATCTTTCTGATAAAATCATTCTTACCTCTAACTTTACTTTTAATCCAAAAGTTTTTATTGTAGGGGGGTGAAGTTACTATAAGGTCAACTGATTCACTCTTCATTTTAGATAGAGTAATCAGACAATCCTCATTGTAGATTTTATTTAATTCCATATGTAACCGTTTACCAAAAAAGGTAATTATTCATTTATAACAACATTGAATGCTTTACTATAAGCATCAACTTTTCTCATCTTTGGATTACTTCCCATGATTTTAGATGCTTCTTCCATCACTTCCACTCGTAATCCATATGAATGAGATTCTAACAATATTTCTTCAATTTCTCTCTCCTCAGTCATATTAATTATTTTTATAAACTACCAGACCAAAACTCATTTAAGTGTTGCCAAGTTTTGTTCTTAACAATCTTAATGATATTGGCAGAGGAACATTTATTGTTTCGAGCCATAACTCTAACATTTCTATGTCCCATCTTCCATAGTTTTCTTATTTGTAAAACCTGCTCATCCGTTAACTTTGCAGAAGGATGAGTTTGACCTCTTAGTATTGGCATTCTTTATAAAACTTCGTTTATTGCGTTCTTATATGCTAACTCAGATTGTGCACCTGTAAACCGTTCTACCAATTCCCCATTTTTCTCAATAACAACTGTTGGGATTGAACGAACTGAATACTTAGCTGCTTCATCTTGGTTTTCATCTACGTTAATATACGAAAATTTTACCGAATTTCCAAATGATTCTTCTAATTTTTCAAATGTTGGTTTTAGCATCCTACAAGGACCACACCAATCTGCTTCGAATTTTTTGATTTCTACCATAACTTTATAATTTAATTTTTAATTTATTATCCTTCACAAGCTGCACAACTCATATCATCAATACTCATCTTTTTTCTAGCAAATGCTTGTGCTGAGTTCATTGAGTGTTGGTAGTAAAGAGTTTTAACTCCTAACTTCCATGCATCAATCAATAACTTATTAATAATCTTAGTTGGCATATCAGGTGATACCATTATATTCAATGATTGTGATTGGTCAATGAAATCTTGTCTGATTGCTGCTTGATTAATAATAGATGATTGATTGATTTCTGCAAATGTTCTAAATACATCTTTTTGTTCATCAGTTAAGAATTCCAAATGTTGTACTGAACCATCTGCTTTTTTAATACTATTCCAAGTTGCCTTAGTATCTTTACCTAATTCAATTAGTAATTTTTTAAGGATTGGGTTCATAATAGTAACTTTCATTTTAGCTACATCCTTCACATAGCAATTTGACCAGATTGGTTCGATTGATTGTGAAACTTGTCCTAATATAAATGCTGATGATGTTGTAGGTGCTACTGCATTAAGAGTAACGTTTCTTCTACCATATCCAACTAAGTATTCAGGTTCACCATATTTTTGTGCCATCTCTTCAGATGCTTTATATGATTTATCTTTGATTAGTTTGAATACTTCAACATTTAATTTTGCACTATCTTTAGTATCGAATGCCAATCCTTTAGATTGTAAAAGTGAATGCCATCCTAAAACACCTAAACCTAATGCTCTCTGTCTTTTAGCGAAGTTATATGCTTTTTCCATATACATAAAAGCTCTTTTACCTTCGATTGTACCATTATCTCTATATGCTTCTATTTTAGTACAAAATTCAGTTACAACTGCATCTAAGAAATAAGTTAGAGTTTCTACTGCATCAGTATCTTTCCACTCATCATAATGTAGTACGTTCATTGAAGAAAGTACACATACAAATGATTCTTCTTCTGAGTTATGTAATGCAATTTCTGAACATAGATTTGAATTATAGATTTTTGCTCCCTTATCTTTATAAACATCAACAGTGTTTTTGTTCATAGTATCATGGAACATAATATAGGGATATCCGATTTCTCCTCTTCTTTGAATTACTTTTGCCCAAGCGGCTCTTTTCTTTTTATCACCAGAAATCATAGATTCCATAAACTCATCAGTTACAGTTACGGCATGAGTTAAGTCTTGAATTGATGCTCCTTCGGTTCCAATTTCTAAGAACTCCATAATATCTGGATGTTCTATTGGTAAGTAAGGTGAGAATCTACCTCTTCGAGTTGAACCTTGTGAAATATTATCAACAACACTTTGGAATAAGTTCATAAAGTGAACAGCACCTGGTGCATGACCATTATCAGTAATTGGTGCTCCTCTACCTCTTAGGTTTCCAAAGTAACCAGAAGTACCACCTCCCATTTTACTCATTTCACCAACTTCAGCTTGTGTAAAAAGAATTGATTCGATATTATCAGCAACATTTGAACCAAAACAACTTACAGGTAATCCTCTTTGTTTACCAAAGTTTGCCCAAACTGGTGATGATAAGGAATACCATCCTTTACTCATATATCCATAAAACTTATCAGCGAATCCATCGATTCCTAATATTTTTTCAGCATGGTCTGCAATGATTTTAATTCTTTCTAAGGGTTCTTCTCCTTCACTTAGGTATCCTCTTCTAAGAAAGGTAATGGATTCTTCATTAATCCACTCAAAGGGTTGTCTATCGTTCATAATTTTATCTGTAACTATTTTTTAGAATAAGTCATCTTCGGTGATTGACTTTTGTTTTTTACTATAATTTATACTTCTTTTATTAAAGAAATCGGTGTGTTTTGTAGTTAGAATTTCATCATCAAACCACTCAGTAGTTTCTAATATCTTTTCATCTACACTAAATACACTATCAACTCCAATTGCATTTAGAGATTCGTTGAATCTATGTTTAATAAATTCTAAAGTTTGTTCTTTGGTTAGGAAGTCTAAATCTCCCTTTTCAAAAATCCATTCAACTATATCTGCTTCTGCATCGTAAGCATCTAAAGTTGCATCAACTAAATCTTCTTTTAATTCATCAGTCCACCAAGTTGGATTTTCTTGTTTGATTGTATTTACTAAATCAAATCCAAATTCTGCATGAATCTTTTCTTCTTTTGATGTTGCCTCAACTGCATTACTAGTACCTTTCAATACATTTTTGTATTTGTTGAAAGACATAATAACTAAAAATTGTGAGAACAACGATACGTTTTCGATAAACATTGAAAATAGAACAACTGATTCAAAGTAATCTTTGTTTTCAATTGACCTACTAGCATTCATTGTTTTATCTAAATATTTAATTCTTTTTCTGATACCTGGTACTTGTAAAAGATTTTCAAACTCTGAGTTTAATCCTAATACTTGAATTAGATTAGAATATGCATCAGCATGTCTAACTTCCGATTCAGCGAAAGTTGCACCAACTGCCCCAATCTCAGGTTTTGGCATTTTTTTGTAGATATCTCCCCAAAATGATTTAACAGCGATTTCAATTTGTGAGATTGCTAACATAGCTCTTTGTACTGCAGTTCTTTCTTTTTCGTTCAAGTGAACTTTGAAGTCTTGAACATCTGATGTAAAGTTGAACTCAGTATGAACCCAATATGAGTGTCTAATAGCATCAACGTATTCTACTAACTGAGGATATTCGTAAGGTTTAAGATTTACTCTTTTCTTAAAGATATTTGGTTTATTTTTTGAACGATAGATGATGTATTCTTTTGCTACATCATTCAAACCACTATCCATCAGTTTGTTTTCCACTATATCGTGAATCTCATCTACATGAGGGATATGATTTGGATTTCTATAAATAGTTATTTCACTACTTCTTGCAATCTTTTCAACCATTTCCACATCTACCTTATCGATGCTTTCCATAGCTTTAGTAATTGCACTTTTCATTTTACTTAATTCAAATGAAACTTTTTCACCATTTCTCTTAATTACGAATCTTACGTTTTCTGCTGTTGTATCTACAAAGTTGCTCATATTTTTAATCTTCTCTAATAAATGTACCGTCTACTGTTTTACCTTTCCTATCTTTGATTTCATTCCATGCTGATTCCAAACATTCGGTTGGGTCTAACCCTAATTGTTTACTTAAAATAATAACTGTGACAAATACATCACCGATACCATCGATAACTTCATCTGTCTTTTTTCCTTTTAGGATTGCTCCCATTGTTTCTCCTAACTCTTCCATCACCTTCATTGATTGTTGAGGTGCATTTTCTCGAAAAAGTATTCCCTTATCATCAGCCCATTGGGTGATGTTATTAATCAATTCATCAAATGTCATAACAATGTGTCTTCTAGTTTATAGTTTCCTAATATTTCTTCTCCTGCTTTAATTGGTTTGATTGCAATTCTTTTTACCGAATCAAAGTTTGCATTTTCTTCGGCAGTATTAGTATAAACTAAAGGATTTGCTAAATTAAAGTAAGAGTCCTTAAATAATCTAAACCAAACAACAGGGTATTCTGGTTTGTTAAGATATGATTTAAGAATCATTTTTTTTGAATAGTCTGGAAGTTCTGAGAATTCATTTTTTTCAATCGTATAAACTCTACTCTCATGTGGCCATAACATAAAAACCGGCTCACCAACCTCAATATCGGTTAGTGCAAAAGTTCCAATCCCATGTATAGGTGATGGAGCAAGGTCTGTTTTTACATGATTTTTTAGATACTCAAGAACTTCCATTCTAACTACTTATTTTCTTCTACCGATGCTTTTCTATAATCAGTCACCAACTTTTTGATTTCACCAATCGCTTTTCTAGCTCTTGATTTACCTGCTTTAGTTGATGAGTTGTGATTTTCCTCAAACTGAGAAAATAGTTCTGTGATTTCTTCGAAAATTTGTTGTGAATTTGCCATAAATTTTATTTTTATAAATTAATTAAATTAAAAAACCGAACACTCGACTGTTGTTCGGTGTTTATAACTATTGTATATATTGAAAAAAAATATGTTTCCAATATGATTTTTAGTACTTTTTTGTTTTTGATATTTTTTCATCAACTTTTCAGTTGACTGTTAAAATATTTTTTATAGAGTTTACTAATTTTGATAGTATTAACCAAAATTCTCTACATATTTTTTATGGAGTAACTTTTTTTCCATCTGCCCTCCATCAGCGGATTCCTTTTGTGTAATAATCCCATCAGAAGAATTACCATCGTACACTTCAATAAAACCTGTATTTGTATCCATCTTAGATGGAAATGTAATTCCATCGGGTCCAAATCTATTTTTCATAATATGAAACCTAGCAGTATTGTTTAACTTATCTTTAGCTTTTCTACTGATACTCATAATGAAATCAGCGTTCATAACTTTAGCATATGAATCTGCTACTTTATCAGCTTCAATAACTTCTGAATCAATAGCTGAACGATTGGTTTGGGATGCTGTCCAAATAGGAATACCCAATTCACCACTAATACCTCTCAACTCAATGTAAACTCCACCTTGTTCTCCATAAGTTGAATCAGATTTATTAGTGTGAGATAATAACAAATCAGCATAGTCAATAATTATCAAATCAGGTTTATTTCCTGCTGCTGTCATCTTCTCAATATGGGATTCTAATTTCTTAGCAGATATACCTTTGGGTGGAAAATACTTAATAAGAAGTTTACCTTTTAATCTATTGATTTTTTCTAATACTACTTCTTTCTTTTCCTTCACATCAGTTGATGGGATTTGTGTAAATACAGTATCGTATCTCTGTCCCACATAATGTTCTGATAATTCCAACGAATAATGTACTACATTTAATCCTTGTTTAACTGCTGCTGCTCCTAATGCACATAGTACCCAAGTTTTACCAACACCAGAAGGTGCTACTGCTACTCCTAATTCTCCAGGTCCCAAACCACCATCCATAAGTTCATTAATACAATCCCAACCAGTTGGAACTGTACTTCTATCAACTTCATTAGTTCTTTCTTCAAAATCTAAAAGGTAATCGTGTCCCATATCTGAATCCACTCCTACCTTCATTGCTTTATCTACTAAATCTTTGATTCTATCATAGTTACCAGCTTTTAGTAAATCAACTGAACTAACAATTGCTTGTTTTAGGTTTTGGTTGATGCAAAACGAAGAAAACTCTTTCTTTACATAATCTAAATCAGAATCACCAACTTTGGTGAATATTGATTTTAGTTGTTCTACTATACTTTTCTGAAACCCTCTATCTTCTAACTTTGAAACTTCTGATTTGAAAACATCTAACGTTGGAGATTTCTTAAACTCATCGTAATAAGAAACAATCTCTTCTGCTATCCATTTGTTTGCCTCAGCTTCAAAAAACTTTGGATGTATAATCTCACTAAGAGTATCCAATAAACGAACATCAGTAATCAAAGATGATAAAACCTTTGTTTGAAATGATTGTCCGTATTTAGAAAGAGTATCTATGTTCTGCATCTATAACCTAATTTGATTTACAAATATAAGAAAAATATTTGAATAAACCTAATTTATTTTGTAATAATATTATGAAAGGTTGAATGTAACCAATCGTTAATGTCTCTCCAATTTTGGAGTACCTTATATTTCTGACCTACTCTAAGGAAATCTAACTTCTTAAATTCAATATCACTCTCATTGAATCTATCTAAGATTTTTAATTTCTGATTTGTTGGTATATGGGGTTCATGCAACTCCATTAACCTCTTATTCATAAGAAGTTGGTCTTTTGCTTTTAAGATATCATCATATAACTTGATTTTACCTTGTTTTTCTTCACATAGAGAGAAGAACTCATCGTGAGTGATAAGTTTATCCTCTTGAAGTTCTGGAAACCTTTTAATAACTGTTTTTAATCCACAACCTTTTATACCAGGTATGTTATCAGATTTATCTCCATCTAAAGTTCTATATAACAAAATGTTTTGTGGCCAAATACCATACTCATCAAACACCATTTGTCTATCATACATTTTCTTTTTAGTTGGTGAAAATACTTTAACTTTATCGGAAACTAATTGAAGAAAATCTTTATCAGTAGAAACTATTACAACCTCACCATCTAAATCATATTGAGTGTGTTTAGTCAGATATGCAATTGTATCATCTGCTTCGATACCATCATAAATCATAGTTTGAACTGGTAGATAATCCAATATATCATTTAACCAAACAAATTGTTGTTTCATTGATAACCTTTCTTGTTCCTCGGTCATCATTTCTCCATATTGTCTATTTACTCTGAATCTATTTTTTTCTCTACCTGCTTTATAACCTCCATGGATTTTTTTTCTACTTTGAGAACCATTTTGTCCATCAAAAGTTACGATACATCGGGTTGGATTGAATTCTCTAATTTGGTATCCAATAGATTTGAGGGAGCCAATCACCCCACCCGTATGGTCACCATCCTCATTCATTGTGGGGTTGGTTGTCCAACTTCGGATGAAGGTGTTTAGTCCATCAATAATCAAAACCCTACTATTCCTTTCTCGAAGATGATTAGTCTTATGTTCCTCACTCACTTCGTTGAGGATATCTTTGTAGAGTCCTTTCATTATGTAGTTGTTGTTGTATAAGTGATACCTTCACCACCAAAATATTCTTCAATGGTTTCTAATCTATCATTTGCATCAACTAACATTTGTAATGCTGATTCTGCGTTCTCATAGAAATCACCAGTTGAGTGGTCTCCAATTCCTGCAGGATGCGTTTCCAACAACTCCAAAGTAAGGAGTGCCTTTGCCTTATCTGCTTGCGCAGATGCTTTTAACATTTCTTTTAATTTGCTCATAACTTATTATTTATTTTAATCTACTACTTCAGCACCTTCGGTATCTAGCTTATGTGCTTCAATATCCTTAGAATCTGATTTATATTGTAAGATGGTTGATTCACAAATCTTTTTATAGATTTGTTCTTTAACATCTTCTCTATCTTCCATCAAATCAATAAAATCCTTAGATTGGAACTTTATTTCTTCTCCAGTATCCGTATCAATGTAAGTGTACCAAGCTCCTGCTTGCTTTAGTAATGAATTTTCTTTCATTACACTTAACCAAGAACCGAAGTTATCAATTCCTCTATCGAAGAATATTTCAAAATCAGCTGCTCGAAGAGGTGGCCCCATTCGGTTTTTGATAACCTGACATCTTACTTTCATACCAATGGTTTTATCTTTACCATTTACCTTTTGTTTGATTTGTCCCATATTCTTCAAACGAAGTCTAACCGATGCGTGAAACGCAAGAGCTTTTCCTCCAGAAGTAGTCCAAGGGTCACCAAACATAGCATTCATTTTTTGTCTTAATTGATTAGTGAATACTAAGGTAATCTTTTGCCTACCAATTAGATTGGTAATCTTTCTCATCGCCTTTGAGATAATAATAGCTTTATCAGTAGCGTATCCATCCTTACCATAATCAGCAGCCAATTCATTTTTGGTTGATGCTGCGGCAACTGAATCTACTACGATTGTTACTAACTTATCTTTTTGTGTGGTTCTTACCTTTTCAATGATAGTTTCGGTGAATTCAAAGATTTGTTCAACTGAATCAGCTGATACATAAAGGAGTTTTGCTACATCTACTCCAATAGCTTCTAAAAATTCTCTACTTACCGCAGTTTCAGTATCAATAAGAACTGCAACACCACCTTGCTTTTGTGTTTCAGCAAGGAGGTGTGCAGATACTAATGATTTTCCACTTTGTTCTAAACCAGTGATTTCAGTAATTCTTCCAACAGGAAGTCCACCATAAGGGCGATTTGAAATGGCAACATCCAACATAGCACATCCAGTTGAAATCCATCCATCCACATTTGTGGGTGCATCATCCTCTCCTAAGAAGAAGGCAACCTTTTGGTCTTTGTTTGTTTTGTTTAGCTCGGAAGCCAATTCCGCAGCTAAATCCATTTCTTTTTTTGCCATAATTGTAACTTGTTATTATTATCCGTTGAATAAATCATCAAATGCCGATGCGACATCATCCATTTTCTTTTTAGTTTCAGTACTTACCGAGTTTGAAGGTGCTGCTGCTACTGCAGGAGTTGCTTCAGTTTTCGGTGCTGATGGAGTTGAAAGTGTTTGTTGAGAAACACTCTCTGTACTTTCTTCAGCAGTAGGATTTAACCATCCTTCTAATACTGATTTTAATTCATCATAAGATAATTCTGAATAGATGTCAGTAATATTAGTTTGATTCTCCATAAAGTTAGTTTGTACTGAACTATCTTCAGATAATGGAGTCTGATTTGGTTTTACACGAACAGTAGTTACAGGATAAGAAGTTCCTGCGTCATCTGCTGATGTATACTCGATAGTAATATCTCTACCACTTGTTGGGTCAGTAATATCACCATAATCAGGGTCTGCGATATATCCTAATAATTCTTGGTAAACAGTTTTACCGAATCCCCAAAATCTTACACCTTCATTCTCTTCACCTCTTACGATGACAGGAACGAATGTTCTTAATTTTGGTTCCATTTTTTTCGCTGCTTTCCAATCTTCTTTATCACCCATTCTTTTCAACTTTTCAGCAAACTCAACGATTGGGTCTGGTCTTCCAAATGAACTTGGAGACAAGTACGTTTTGTTGTTGATGTTGTAATGGAAAAATAGTTCGATGAAAGGATTTTCAGGAGAAAATGTATAAGGAACGATTCTTACTTGATGTTTACCTGGAGTAGGTTTCCACAAATTATCTTTGCGGTTTGAAGTGTTTTGTAGTTTGTTCAGTCTACCTCTGATTGCATTCAAATCTAGTGCCATAATTTTAAGTTTTAATGTTTATAATTTATTATTTAGGTTTTATTTTGGTGTCTTTCCTACACCTTATATAAATATCAAAAAACCCAATTTTAAGAGGGTCTATCTCCATTTATTTATACAAATATACGAAAAGTTTTTAACAATTCCAAATGTTTTGTAATTTTTTTTTCGGAGGTGTATTTCTTCATATATTGTCACAAATATAAGACAAATTTATGACAATTCCAAATTTTTTGATTTATTTTTATTAAAATTTTTGATAGCTTGGATAAATTCCGTGTGGTGTAAGTAATTTTCACTATTCTTTTTCCAATACTCTTCTAGTTTTTGATATGTATCAGGACCCATAATGTGAATTCCCTGTGATTTCATAGTGTTATCTAAAACTTTATCTGAAATTAATTTATTACCTGCTAGAATAAAAGACCAAACTGCCCAACCAGCGGAACCATTGTAATTATGAAAATCCCAAGAATTTGGAACTCTATATTCACATAGTTCTAAGATTTTCTTTACCAAATCACCTCGTTTCAAATCGTTTTTTATATATTTCCAAAATGGTGTGTCTTCTCTTTCTACCATATAATGGATTTGAACAAGGTCTCTAAAATCATCTACCATTCTATTAAAATCAGTATTATATGATTTTATATTGGACTCTCTAAGTAAGTTTTCTTTAATGTGTGATAATTTATGTTGTGTAAAATTAACTAACTGAATAATAGATGAATGAATTGATGTTGCTTCTAATGGTTCTAAGAAGGAAGATGATAATCCTACTGAAAGTACATTCTTTTTCCAAACTTCTTTCAATCTTCCACTATCGAACTTTATATTTCTAAGTGGTGTTATCTTTCTACCAGTAACTTCTTGTAGTTCTTTCAGAGCTTGTTCCTCAGATACAAACTTATCAGAATAACAATATCCACAACCATATCTTTCTTGTGTTGGTATTTGCCACATCCAACCATTTGGCATTGCCCATGCTAAAGTTGATGGTTTAATAATTTCATTTTCATTTATTTCATGAGTGTAAACAAGTGCTGAATTTACAGGAAGATAATCTGAATAAGAAACCCATTCATAACCTACTGAATTTATAAGAACTCTATTGAATCCAGTACAATCAATCCAAAAATCGGATTCTATTTCAGTACCATCTGAAAGTTTTACTTTTTGTAATTCACCATTCTGAGGGTTTATGTTGGTATTAGATACTGTACCTTTTTGTAATTTTATTCCATTTTTTAATGCAACTTTTTTGAAGTATTCTCCAACTTTATGTGCATCAAAATGATAAGCATACCCCTCATCACCAACAGTTCCATCTTTTGAAAATGCAGATAAATTATTGTCCCACAAAACTCTGTTAAAAGTTCCATATGAAGCATCTTTATATTTTTTAGAAATACAAAAATCTACATCAATTGGTAGTTCCCATGTTTTTGTTGGTTGTATTGGTTCAAAATAAGAATCACCTATACCATTCCAATCTTTACACTCAATACCTAACTTAAAAGTAGTACTACATTCTTCAAAAAAAGTTTGTTCACTTAATCCTTCTAAATCTTTTAGTGTATTTATGAGTGCGAGAGCCATGGCACCAGTTGAACCTTCACCCGCACCTATGATTGGAATGTCTTCACTTTCTACTACTGTAATATCGTATAAGGGATTTTTTTCATCTCTCCTATTGATGTTGGCAAGGAATAGTGAAGATAACCAACCTGCGGTTCCTCCACCTACTATAACAATTTTCATTCTATATAATTTCTAAATAATAACTTTTAATTTCTTCTTTTACTGATTCATACTCTACTTGAGTAATGATTTGAGGGGCAGATGAACCACTCATTGAACTTGTTAAAAATCCCTCTTTTATACCTTCATATCGTGAGGAATCATTTATACTTGATATTGTAATAGCACTTACTTCAGTACTTCCACTATCATTCGAGTAAGATGAAGTAACTAAACTAGTTATCTGAAGTGTCTCATCAACTAATTTGAAATAATTGTCAAGTGATTTTATGTAATGAGTACTCATTATAAATTATCACTTATATATTGTTTTACCTCAATTTTTTTCTCTTCATATAAAGAAGAACTAATAAGTTCAGCTTCTCCTCTTTCAACATATGAATCAAATTCTTGAATTGGTGTATATGGTGAACCACTATTATCAATACTCATAGCTATACATTTGTTATCACTATTTGTGGTTACACTTATTACTTCATTTGTTCCATCATCAATTTTGAAATATGTATCTACTGTTTTATAATATCTTGTTGCCATAATTTGTTTTTTGTTTTATATACTAATCTTCATGGAGAAGTATTTGTAATATAAATATTTTCTCCATTATTTGTTGTAAAGTAATCATAGAATCTAAAATCCCTAACTCGTTCTCGGACATTTAATAAGTATCCTCTTTGATTTGAATATATTCTTCTAGTAGTAAGTGCCCAAGCAGAACCCCATTGAACATTATTATCAAATAAAACATTGTATCTTCTACCATATGGTTCATTTCCTATCCATCTTAAATTTGTAGTTCCCCACTGCCATCTTTGAGTTATGTATGAACCTTGCCAATGATAATTTATTACTCTAGTATCTACATCTGCATCTGCTTCTCGTTGATTCAAATAAATTTGTGCGTATGATGCTTGGTGGTGATATCCTCTCCAATCCGAATAAGCATAACCTGAATTGGTTTGACCAACACCAAGTGGATTTCTATCCCTTCGTGTATTAACAGTACCATAATAACCATTTCTAGCATGCCATATGGACATATATGAACGACTCCCCCTTCTAAATTCGGTATTTATATCCGAAGCTCTTACAATTCCTGATGTTGTTATAGGCATAACTAAATATAATAAAGGGTTTTGGTTTCTAAATCTATATTACATTCGTGATTATTATTTCTATTAACCACCTCCCACATATCAGTAGGCATATTGGAATCTCGTTCTACTCCACTGTCAACAACTTTAAGAATGTCAGTTGGTTCTATCTTTTCCTTTGTAGATTGTATTTGAAACACAATGTGTTCTGGTTCACCTTGAAATGCTGCGTTTACTACTTTCGATAATTCTTGTGCCATATAACCTCATTTTGTTTTACGAAATATCGTTGGATTCTATCAATGTATATGTGAAAGAATTTCCCCATATATCTCTAGCCTTTCTACAAATTTCCATAAATTCGTTGAAATCTGATTCCTTAGAGAATACTTGACAACCAGCAGACCATTTATCAATCTGAGTTGACCCATTTACAAACTTTCCAGCTTTATGAATGTTGATTCCAAATATACCTTCATGTACATTTTCTTCAATCATATCATATTTACCATCTTTATTATTATCTCTATAAACCTTAACAGGTTTTTGTTGTCTTAGTGCCTCATATTTACCTTGGTGTAATCCAATTTTATGAGAACCTCTGTATTGACCTGATTTAAGAATTGCTACACCATCTTTGTTCAATAAGTTCTTTTCCCAATGTGAACCAGGGTCAGTTGTTGCTTTATATTCATTATAAATCCACTTTCCATCTGAATCTTTATAAGATATTGTTAAAGTATCATCAAATTTATTTGTTACTTCACCATGTGTATCGGAATTTCTAATACCAACGATGTTAACATCATATCCTTTATCACTTGTAAAGTATTTATATCCTTTACCCGTTAACGTTTCTTCTATTTGTTCTCTTGTGAATTTTGCCATTTCTTATTTTTTATTTTTGATTAAATTCGATAACCTCAAAGATACGAGTCTGAATACGTTTCGTACCCTCAGTATTTGTAAGTATTATTGAATTTCTAAATTTTTGCCAATCAATGATAAATGTCTTATCTAATACACCACCATTTTCTTCTCTCACTAATTGGTTTAATGCGTTAATGGTGTATAAAGTATTTGATTCTTTTTTTCTGTGTATTAGTATTGTATCTTCTAAAGGTTGTGGTGGTTTGAACTCCGTATTAATATTATAGGTAACGTAAAGTTCATCTAAGTTTGACTTATTCTGTAAGATATAGATATAGTTATACACTATCACATAAGTCTCTCTAATATCTTGTAGAGTCTTTTGTAACCCATCCTTTGAAGTAAATGTACACAATAATTGTGTTTTCATAAATTTTTTATATATTAATCAATTACCTATAAATATCAAATAATTAATTTGGGGGTAATTAGACTAATGGAAACTTGCCACCACTTGAAATCTTAACAGATTCTACTTTCATACCCAAAAAGTACATAATACTATCAAACATCTTACGACCCATTCTTTTTATAGAATCAAACGCTAATTTGATTCTTTTTAGAATCCCATCTAGTATTTTTTTTGCTTGGTCTTTTATCTTGGATGATACATTTTTAATACCCTTTGATAATTTATTGAAGATTTGAAACTCATTAAGTTGTTCTTCATTTGCTTCATTTAAGAAATTCATACCATAGTCTGATTTTGAAAACTCTTCTACTACAATATCTCTAAATGTTTCTATATCTTCACCTAACATTTGTTTTTTACTCATTTTTTTTGTTCTCAACGCAAGATATGGTTTAGAACCTCCACCACCCGTCTTGAATGATACATAAAATGAGTTAGAGTTTGCAAGTACTTTTGCATCTTCAATTTTTTTCATAGGTAAATGTGCAGTAATTTCTCCACTACCTGGATTAAACTCAATCAATTCATTTGCTACTGCTTTTTTATCAGCAAACTTAGTAGTACCAGTTGCTGCTTCAAAACAAAAACAACTTTTGAAGTAAATATCCTTAAACACCGAAGACATATCCAAATTTATTTCTTTTGCATTTAGTTGGAGTTTTTCCATCTCTGCAATTTGTTTTTCTTGGTCTTTAGTTAGTTGTTCACCACTATCTCTTAATTTTTGAAGTGCAGTGATAGTACCTGATTGACTCATTCTACCCATTTTTTCTTCTAACGTATTTAAGAATGAATCTAATACTTTTGGTTTATTTTGACCAACCATCTGCATTGCCGCATCAAATGTTGCGAGTGCTTCTTCAGGTCCTCCACTCATTAATTGTGAACCACCTGCTTTTTTTAGTGATATTCTTTCATCAGTATCCCCTAAAATGTCGGTTTTAGGTGTTTTATTTGAACCACCCCAATTAGAATTTAATGCAGCAGTAGAAGCACCTAATTGAGATAAATTTTTTGATTTAATTACTTTTCTAAATGAATCAGCAACTTTTTTTGCATCTTCACCATAATCTGACCAAAACTTTTCTGCTCTTTCCCATTCGTAACCTTCATATTTTTCATTAAATGCTACAATAATTAATGATTCCCAATCTTCACCACTTGGCATTGATTTACCAGATTTAAGATGATTAAACATAGTAGAACCATATCCTTTATTATTTGATGCAATTTTGAACTCTTTACCATCTGGAAATTTTAATGTTTTTTCAAAATCACCAGAACCATAATCTGGTTCACCTTCTTTATTTGTTACAATGGTAACTACATCTCCTACTTTTAATTGTTTAGCAAAAGTTACTTTATCTTTTACAACAACTTGATGACCTGGTTTATATTTAGGGTCCAAAATACTTGCTTCTGATATTAGTTCTTCGATTTCATCTTTTTCATCCGAGTCAGGTTCTTCGTTTACTTCAAAAATATTTTGAATTAATTGGTGTTTGATTTCACCCAACCCAAATTCATCCAATACCTCAGAAAAAATATTAATATGAGATGGATTATCAAAATCCAAAACACCTTCTTTAGTTCTGTAAGAAACCTCGGTTATTATATCACTTATTAATTGCTTAAAATAATCCATACTTAAATCTTCCTATATTCTATAAATATTAAAGTTTTGAGTAATCCGTTCCCCAAGTTGCGTTTATAGGAAACCCATTACTTTCTACTATTTCTTTTAGTTTAAGAGCATGTTCTTTTGGAGTATCGAGTGGAAATGAAAATAAGAACGAATCATAAGTATATAAACTTAACTCAATGTCGGTTTGTTCAATAAACTCCAACACTTTCCCCATTGTGTTCATATTCAACTCAGTTTCAGTTGCTTGTAGTAAATAGTTAAATACTTTTTGAGGATTCAAACCTTCTATCGAACTAAGAGGTATATTTCGATTGTAAGTCGATACATAACCTTTTTTCGATGCCTTACCCCACATTTCATCGATGTACTCTCTAACCTTCTTATAATAAGGAATAGAATCGAACTCTTCGGGTATACCACCATAAAGGAGTTGAAATGTAATTCCTTTGGATTCTCCATAATCAACACCATATTGGTCTGCTAACCATTGGTGAACCGAAGTATCGGGTAATTCGTAATCAATCAACTTACCAATAATTCGTGGGTGATACGCATCATAATCCATTTGTAGGAATATATGATTTGGTTTTGGGATAAAAACTTCTCTTGTACCATCTTTTTTATTTAGTGCAGAAAAGTTAATACCACCAAATCTATTGGAAGGTCTTGATGTAATCGTGTATGGATTGTATTCGGTATAAAGGGTATTATTAGATAAGTGTTTGGTGGCATTTGGGTATCTATCAAAAAATTTTTCACTATCGACCCCAACCCCATATCGTTCAATCTGAGATAAAAGAGGAATCATCGTATTATCAATCCAACTTTTAGGAGATAAATCGGAAGGAGGAATGGTACTACTTATATTATCAACAAATGATTTTAGATATTCACTCCATTTCATTATAGGTGCTATCTTTCCCAAATTATCTCTTACACCCATTCGTAGATAATGTGAGATGAAAGGTTGATTTTGTACCTCATTGGGTATAATTTTACCAACTTCAAAGAAGTAATAATTGGATATATCAAATATATTTTGAATATTGGTATCGGTTTGTAATAAACCTTTTTTATTCCATACCCATTTTGGTTGTGTTGAGGTTGAAAGGTCTAAATGATGGGATTTACCATCAATATGATTGTATATGAGTATAAAGTCAGTATTTACCAACCTTACGAATAAGAACGCTAGTTCATTGTTCATTGGATGCTTTTCCAAATCACACCATATAGGAATTACAATAGAAGGATTATTCTCCCACAATTGTAAAAACTCTTCTTTTTCTTTATTACTTTCTACTATAACCATTTGAACTTACAAATATACAAAAATTATTTCAATTATCCAAATAATTCTGACTTTGATTGGATATCATGTGTGTATTCCTTAAAGTTTAATTGCTCGGTTGGATGTATTTCTTGTTGATTTTTGTTGTTTTCTATGGTATTTAAGTAAATAGTAGATTCGAATCCTTCTTTTCTTAAAAAATCAACTTTATCACGAATC
>Ga0222719_10001065_pt1 | contig 27226 bp, 18 predicted proteins | sample C33_34DmetaG_FD_165039 | JGI IMG/M metagenome (GOLD analysis project Ga0222719, IMG submission 165039) | Estuarine water microbial communities from San Francisco Bay, California, United States - C33_34D | ecosystem: Environmental > Aquatic > Marine > Unclassified | place: USA: California...
ATAATATAATAGGCTATGACATACCTATGATACAAAAGATAACTGGCATTGATCTGTTCAGTAAGAAATTACACGATACATGGATCATGAGTCAGACTCTTAACTATAATAGAGGTCATAAGCATGGGCTAGGTAGCTGGGGAGATCAACTCGGCTATGCTAAGTTTGAGTTCGATGATTGGACTACCTACACTCAAGGCATGATGAAGTACTGTACAAGAGATGTATCGCTTAATACTAGAGTGTATGAGATACTTCTTAAGGAACTACAAGATCAATCTACTACTAAGCCATTGATAACTAAGGGTCTTCGTGCAGAGCATGATGCCGCAGTGTTTGAGGCTAAAGTACGTATGAAGGGTTGGTTGTTCGATGTGAATGGAGCTAATAAACTTCATAAGCAAATGACAGACGAACTCAATGCTATCGAAGATAGGATACACCCTAATCTACCTGAGATGACCATATGGATTGATAAAGCTCCTAAGAAAGCTAAGTACACTAAGAAAGGGGCATTCACAGCAGTCACTAGAAGACTACTCACCGAGTATCTTGATGGCAATGAGCCTGATGAGATGGAGTGGAATCCTGAACAAGAGTTTCAACGTAGTTATAAGACACAGGTCACACTAAAGAACATGGAAGAGATAAAAGAATATCTCTATACCATTGGATGGAAGCCTGATGACTGGAACTATAAGAAAGTCGGTTATGAATTCCATAAGACAAGTCCAAAGTTAACCTCTACTAGCTTAGCATTGTTAGGTGACATAGGTAAGGACATAGATAGGTACTATACTACTAGGTCTAGGAAGTCTATATTAGAAGGCTGGCTAGAAGCAGTCAAAGATAATAGACTTCATGGTAAGATGTGGGTCATAGGAACACCTACATTCAGAGCTAGACATGAGATAATAACTAACTTACCTAGTGTAGAAGCTGCATGGGGTAAAGAGATGAGGTCATTGTTTATCTGTGAGGAAGGCTATCGAGTGGTTGGAGCTGACTCAGCTGGTAATCAGATGAGAGCCTTGTGTCACTACATAGGTGATGATAAGTTTACAGAGGAGGTTACTAGTGGAGATATACATTCTTATAATGCTAATATTCTTGGAAGCTCTCGTGGTGATGCTAAGAGGTGGCTGTATGCCTATCTCTTTGGTGGCGGAGGTAAGAAGCTTGGTACGATACTTACAGGTAAACCAGATGATAAAGCTGGCAATGCAAGTAAAGCAAAGTATCAATCAGCGATTCCTGGACTTGGAAAGATCAAGGCAAAACTTGATACCATATTTCAGAAAACAAAGAATGGATATGGACATGCTTTTGTACCTGCTCTTGATGGGAGGCGTGTATACGTTAACAGTGCACACCAATCTTTAAACTACTTACTACAATCAGCTGAAGCTATCACATGTAAGGCTGCAGTAGGTTATGCCATGAATAAGATAGCTGAGGAAAAGCTAGATGCCTATCCAGTTATATTCTATCATGATGAGATGGCATGGATTGCTAAAGAGACTGATGCAGAACGAGTCAAAGAGATTTGTATTGAGTCATTCAAAGAAGCACCTAAACAATTCAATGTAACTTGTATGGATGGCGATGGTGTCATTGGTCATTGTTACGCAGATGTTCATTAGAAAGGAAATACTATGGGACAAATGAAAAGACTAGCTATGATTAACGAAGAAAGCTTTTGGGAGATAGCTCAGGAGTATTTGTATATAGCAGAAACTTGGGCTGAGTACAGAGATCATATGAGAAATCAAAAGGACTTAGTTGTTCATCTTGATTATAATCAAGTAGAAGATGAACTTAAAGATAGCTGGAATGACTATCAACAAGGCTATGCAGAGGAGAATTATGAATGATAGCAGTAGTTGATGCAGACAGTTGTATCTATCAAGCCGCTTGGCAGATGGAGACTGTAGAGAATGCTTTAGATAATTACAAGTATCTCTTAGATAAGAACTGGGTTGGTCCTGTATGGGCTGATGAAGTGATAGTATATTGTGGTGGTAAAGATAACTTTAGATATAAGCTATGTCCACAATATAAAGCCAACAGAAAAGAACCACCTAAAGATGCACAACTCTTTAGACCATTGATGGATCTTATTGTTGAAAAAGAGCTTGCTATACCTGCACATGGTATGGAAGCAGATGATATGGTACGCATTAAATCAATAGAACTCCTTGAAAAGAAAGAGGATTTCTGTGTAGTACACATTGATAAAGACCTTGACTGCATTGTGGGTGACCACTATAATCCTCGTCGAGAACAATTCTATAAGATAGATGAGGACAGTGCTGATTTACATTACTGGTTACAGATGCTTAAGGGTGATCCAACAGATAATCTTCCTGGACTACCTAAAGTAGGACCAAAGATTGCTGAGAAGATGCTCAAGGGAGTACCAATGAATAGACGTAAGGCTAGAGTCCTAGCAGCTTATCGAGCTAAGTTCGGTATAGTAAACTGGAAAGAGAAACTGATGGAGACAGCTAATGGTATACATATACTGAGAACTCCAGATGATTTCTTTAAGATATAGAAAGGAAATGTTATGTCTAATATAACAGACCACCAAAGATACGAAGACGTAATCATTACAGAGGTAACTAAAGTAGATAGTAAAGGTTGGGTTGGGATAAAGACAGAAGAACATGGTGAGATAAGGTGTAAGTCTAACTTAAGGACTAAGCTAGGTCTCAAGAAGAAATGGGAGGGTGACCTGACTGTATGGGTCAATCCCAGTAATAGCACTGTGTGTGTAGCCTTTGATCAGAAAGCTTGGAAGGCTACTGGTGATGACTCAAAACCTAATGGTCAATGGGAAGTCACATTCAATAATAATCCATATGAAGCAGAAGGCTTTGTATATCTTATCATTGAAAAGAGTACAGGAAAGAAATACATAGGTAAGAAGTCTTATTGGAACTATAGTAAAGGTAAACGAGTAAGACAATCTAATTGGAAGACCTATGCTTCTTCTAGCTCAGAGATATCTGTTAAGGTAGCTGATAATAAAGATGATTATGAATTCATTATGTTAGCAGAAGCACCAGATAAATCTGCTTTAAATTATTTAGAAATAAAATCACAGATTGAGTATGAAGTTCTCACTTCGATAGATAAGAACGGAGAGAAAGTCTTTTATAATAAGACACTTGGTAGTGAGAAATGGATGTTAACTAAATCATTTATAGAGGAATACAATGAACGCAACACAACAAAAGCGTCCTGAGAAAGCTTGGGATGAATTATTTGGTAACAAAAGAGGAGAGCGTAACTCACGCTCACAAAGAGCAAGACGTAAACGAAAGGAAAACCGTTATGCTAAAGAGAAAAGAATATTCGGAAAGTAAAGAGATAGGTAAAACTAATTGTGAAGACTGTGGTAGCTCAGATGGATTCGCTTTATACGATGACAATCACGGTTATTGCTTTGTATGTGGAGTTCATATACAAGATGTAGGACAACGAAAGGAAATTAATATGACCAATATGTCTAATGTTGTAATAGATATGGAGAAGTTTAAAGAGACTCTTGGAGACCATAGGGGTTGTCAAGAGAGAGGTATCACTAAAGCAATAGCAGAACACTTCGATGTTCGTGTTATGTATAATGATAAAAGAGAAATAGAGGCATACTGTTATCCTTACTATAACTCTAGTAATACACTAGCTGCTTATAAGATAAGGACTATGCCTAAACAATTTAAGACAGTAGGAGAATTTAAAGATGTCCAGCCGTTTGGTAGTCAAGCTTTTGGAAATGGAGGTAAACGCCTTGTCATCACAGAAGGAGAGTTCGATGCGATGGCGGTTGCACAAGCTTCCCTCAACAAATACAAGAAGATCTATCCAGTTATTAGTGTGGCTTCGTCAACTAATCTCAAGAGTTTACTCCTCAATCGTACATGGATTAGATCGTTTGAAGAAGTAGTTTTATTCTTCGATAGTGATGATGCAGGTAATAAGGCTATAAGAGAAGCCGCTAATATAATTGGTATAGATAAGGTTAAGGTAGCTAGTAGCACTGCTAAAGATCCTTGTGAACTATTCAATCAAGGTGGTTACATGAGAGTCATGGAAGCTATATGGGATGCACAACCCTATAGTCCAGCTGGGATTGTTATGGGTCATGAGGCTGTATGGGAGCAATACCTTGAGAGACAATCAAGAGAAAGTATACCATATCCTGATTGCCTTAGAGGTATCAATGATAAGACTAAGGGTATGAGGTTTGGTGAGATAACTTTGTTCACCAGTGGTACTGGTAGTGGTAAAAGTACTGTCATTAAAGAGATAGTGCTGGACTTGCTTGCTAAAACTGAAGATAAAATAGGTATGATATCACTTGAAGAATCTGTTGGTGATACTGCTGAGAAGTTTATTCAGATGCAGTTGAGACAGAACCTACAAGAGTATGATGTATCACTTGAAGAACAAGAACAAGCATCTAAAGAAGTCTTTGGTACTGATAGGCTAGTACTATTAGATCATCAAGGCTCTGTAGGCGATGAGTCATTGATAGATAAGATAGAGTACATGGCTCTGATGGGCTGTAAGTATCTTATACTCGACCATATAACTATAGCAGTATCTGAGGGTGCTGAAGGTTATAGTGGTAATGAAGCCATAGATAAGGTTATGTCAGACCTCTTGAAGATAACTAAGAAGCATAATATATGGCTAGGCATTATCAGTCATCTGCGTAAGGGGCTAGTGGGTAGTAAGAACTTTGAAGAAGGTAAACTACCTAGTCTAGATGATATCAAAGGCTCAGGCTCTATTAAGCAGATATCATTCGATATAATAGGTTTTAGTCGTAACATGACTGATGAGAATGAAGATGTACGTAATACAATTAACTTCACTGTTCTTAAGTCTAGGTTTACAGGTAAGACTGGTCCAGCTGGTGCAGCTAAGTATCATCATAATACATCTCGTCTCACATGGACAGATGGTTTAGACTTTGAGGTATTAGACTAATGACTGAAGAGTATATGAGGAAGTGTCAAGAAGTAGAGTTGCTTGGTAAGCATATAGAGAGTCTTACTAAGGAGCGTAATATGTATCGTACACAAGCTATGATGCGAATGAATAGAATAAAGGAATTAGAAGACAATGAACGTAAGATACTCAAGGAATCACTCGATCAAGGCTCATGAAGATGCTGAACAGATAATCAATCAGCTCAGAGCTAATAAGGTAGTGAGACACCTTGTTGAGTGGACAGTGAGTGAATGTAAAAATTTTATAGTGGTGAAACTCAATGAAGAAAATAAAGAGACAACTTATTAAGATACAAAATAACATGGCTAAAGGTGGAGGTAGAATACCCTCCATAGCTGAAGCCTTAATCATGCTAAGAAAGGCACAAGGAAATGACAAAGGATAATGTTAGAGATAAAGTTAAAGCTGAATCAAATAAGATTAAGATTGAAAAGTATGATCACTTATATATGGACATTGCTAGACGAGTCGCTGAGATGTCCTATGATACAGACACTCAAGTGGGAGCAGTCATTGTTAAAGATGGGAATATTATTTCAATGGGTTGGAACGGTACTCCTTCAGGGTTTCCTAATAATTGTAAGGATACTACAACTGGGAATACACTTCCTATTGTTATACATGCTGAAGCTAATGCTATATGTAAGCTGGCTCGTTCTAGCACGGATGGACAAGGTGCTACCCTCTACACTACGCTTTCTCCTTGTACGGAATGTACTAAACTTATCCTCCAATCTGGTATTGATAATGTCGTGGTTGGACAAGCATATGAGAAGGATATGGTGGGGTATACAATCTTAAACAACAGAAAAATGGTAAAAGTACTTGCCAAGAAGAAGTAAACATGTTATAATACAAGTCCAGAAAAGAAAGAGAGAACTATATGCAGGACATAAAAGAGTACCTCCTCAATAAAATAAGAGGAGATGATCTAGGAGTAAAGCCTAGAAGAAATTTACAGCTCATGCGTATGATTGATACGGATGGCGTTGACATGTTAGACTTTCTAATAGATGACATGATATCCTACGCCAGAAAGGTAATTCAACGTTGCTTTAAACGAAATAAGGTTGAAGGTGAGTCAGCAATAACTCAAGCTTCAATGGCAGTAGGTAAATATATAATAGAAGGTTGGGATAGCTCCAATGTAAACTTCAGAGACCATGTACGAGTAGGTGATCTTATCATTGAAGGTTTCGTTATGTGTGGCTATCTAACTATATCAGTAGGACATATGAAAAGTCGTAAGCCAGTGACCATACATGCCACAAGTAAGTGGGGTGAAATGGAAGTAATCACTGGCAAGACTACTTGTATAAGTGCTACGCCAATTCCTCCCATAACTAGTTTATTCCAAGACAATGGTAGACCAGTTATAAAGACTTGGGAGAAAAATAAAGAACAAAAGTTCCTTAAGTACCTTGATAAGCCATTTGTAAAGGCAATAGATAAGCTACAAGCAACTAGGTTTATAGTTAACTCTGATGTGCATAAAGCTATCCTAGAGAACTGGGATATGTTTATTAGTAATGAGGAGTATAACGGTGAAGACAAGAATGAGAACGCTAAGCTCTATCAACGTCAAGCTTCTAAGAATAGAGAAGTCAAAGAGGTTATGGCTGCAGCGGATAAATGGTTAGATAAAGAGTTTAGCTTTTATCTAGATGCAGACTATAGAGGTAGACTATATTATAGTGAACCGTTCTTTAACTTTCAAGGAGCAGATATAGCAAGGAGTCAATTACTCTTTGCCAAAGGAAAACTCTTTGATGAGACAGCTAACTTCTGGTTAGCAGTACATACTGCTTGCTCATTCAATCAGTCATATAGTATAGATCAAATACCTAATTGGGCTTCTGTAGATTATAAAAGTATACTACAAGAAGAAGAGCTAGATACTATATCGGTAGATAAGATGACACTAGAAGATAGAGCTAGATGGACTCAAGAGAATATGGATGTTATCCTAGAGATGGGTGAGATGAGAATCTTTGCAGAAGAAGCAGAGAAGAAAATAGCATTCATGGCTTGTTGTATTGAGTGGTATAAGTACTCTCAATCTAAAGGCGAGTTCTATACTCAATTACCTATACCTATTGATGGTGCTAACAATGGTTGGCAACACTTAGGTGCTATGTCTAAAGATGCTCTTACAGGTAGACTAGTAGGATTAACTGCTGAAGAAGTACCTAATGATTTCTATGTGCAAGTTGCAAAGAGATTATGTGAGAGGATGCCTGAATGGTTTGAGGAAAGGCAGATGCCTATGAAACATATTAGGAAGGGCATAGCTAAGAGAGGTGCTATGACTAGAGCTTATAGCTGTGGTCAAAAGAAAATGTCAGAGTCTATGTATAGTGATTGTTATCAATTTGGTTACACTAAAGATTACAATATCAACACATGGGATTGTGATGAGCTTAGTAATCAAGTGATACGAGCTATACAAGAGGTCTGTCCAGGACCACTAGATACTATGAGATACCTACAACGACTAGCTGATAAAGAGATATCTAATTGGCTAGACACTTATGGTACTGATAGAGGTCGAGGTATACAATGGGAATCCGAATCAGGCTTTCCAGTGATATACGAATGTTATCGTACTAGACCTGCAAAGGTAGACTGTTACGGATTCAATACACCAGATGGTGAACTGAGATTCAAGCATGTGATAAGAGAGAAGACTGATATACCAGATAGGCGAGGCTTTATGTGTGGTATTAGTCCTAACTTCGTTCATAGCTCTGATGCAGCTCATATGGCTCTTGTAGTAGCCAATTGGGATGGCGAGTTCGGTGCAGTACACGACTCATTCAGTGCTCATGCTAGTAGGGTTGAAGACCTTATGGTAGAGGCACGAGATAAGTTCGTTAAGATATACGATAAAGAAAACTTTTATGACTCAATTCCATTTGGAAGAGGTTATGAAGGTGAGCAACCGACCATCGGTGCTTTAAATATAAATGAAGTAGTCCAATCGGATTACTTCTTCTGTTAAAAAAAAATACCCCACAAGGTTTCCATAAGGATTCCCTGTGGGGTGCGTTTATTTTAAGGTAATAATTCCATGATTTGTCGCTTAGCTTTAGCTCTTAATCGACCAGCCTCTGCTCTAGCTTTATCTCTAGGCATACCCCTATCTATAAAACCAGATACATTTTTAGCGTAGACATTATCTAACATCGCAAAATTAATTCCTTTTGTGTATGCTAGATTAGGATCTAATTGAAATTCTTTAACAAATTCCATATCATCAATATCAAAGCCCTGAAGGGCTAACGCATTATAATTCATAATTTCCTCCTAATTATATTGATACATAATAGTCTTTAATAACTGATTATATATTTTCTTTCTAGCTGCTTTAGCTTCAAAGGCTAGATTCTCAAGGCTAGTTCTTAAGTTAGTTTCTTTATAAAATATTTCTAAGATTTCTTTTAATGTTTCATTCGTAATAGAACCAGTACCGTCTGCTTTCCATCCATCATTAATTGCAAACGCAAGAATTTTTCTTTTATTATCTGGAGTTAAGTTAATTGGTTTTTTATATTTACGACCACGAGGTCTTCCAGTTCCTACTCCTCTTTCTTCTGCAGTTTTAGTTCTTAATTCTGCTAATTCAAATTCAATTCTAATTAATTCATCATGAACTGCTCTATACTTAGAATCATAATTCATAAGCTGTTTACCTTTAGGATTATCCATTAATGTTTTAGTAACATTTTCAAAGGCATTATCAATTCCTTTTAATATTTCTTTTCCTATTGAGTAAGACATATTAACTTCTCGAAATTGTTGATTAATAGTCGAATGATATAGCTTAACAGATGAAGCATCCGTAATTATTGCATCATGAATTGGTATAACAAATGCAGGTGATCTTCTATTTAACGCATCTATATTAGCCTTATAAATAGTCTTTGCCATTATAGCTCCATCAATTTGCTGTACCGTTAATACTGGTAATTGATTAGCTACTTCTTGACCAAATCTCCTGTTAGTATCATCTTCCCTTTTCCATTCAGCATAACCATCTTGGTTCTTTACCCTTATTAATTTCTTTTTCTTAGATTTAGCACTCCCTGTAGCATATCTTTTAGTCAAAGGGATAAACACTGAGCCTTCTGGAGTCGCAACCTCTACTGTTTTAGCTTGACCAGTAATAGGATCAAGCATTGGCTTATAATCGTATGAACCCATATAAATATCAGTACCTAGCGGACCTTTCATTTTAGGAATTACACCTAGCTTAGCCCACATATATCCAGCTTCTTTAAATATCTTTTGATTTCTTAAATTTAAAGTCTCCCTAAGTGTTTCGGTAATAATATCATTGAGATCACTAATCATATCATCTCGACCATATCCCTTAGCATTTGCCATGATTAAACCTTCAAATATTTGAGGGTTTTTATCTATAAAATTAATAGCAGTTTCTTCATTAAATCCTTCATATTTAGCATAAGATGTTTCCATTAAGGGTGTTTTAGAAAGTTCTTTACCAAGAGTTTTTAATGCCGATTTATCTTCTAATAATTTAGCTCTAAATGATAGCCAATAAGCTAATCTATCTTGATCTGTTGCAAACGCAACTGAGATTCCTTGCTCTATTTTTTCTAAAAATCTATCTCTAATATCTCCGAAAGGAGTAACAACATCCCCTGAAGTATACATTGCACCTACTAATTGTAGGATATCTCGTCTACCAAATTGCATAGCTTGTATTGCAATTCCATTTTGTTTTCCATCGTGTTGAGTCTGAGATTTTGCTTTGAATGAAGTTCCATTCTTTCTTGCGACATCAAAATCATAAACATCCATATAAGACTGATAAGGATAACCCCATTCACCAGCCATTCCATTTCCGTCAGGATCAAATAGTTCATTAAATAATTCTTGACCTATACGTTCTTTAAACTGTTGTAATGTTTGTGGCTCTTGCTTTGAAGCTTCATAGGCTTCTTTAAGTAGCTTGCCTTTCTTTACCCAATTTAAATAAATAGGATCACTAGGATTACTTAATATTGATAATGAAGTATTTAAGATTGTGTTATAAGTAAGGTCTTCTGTTCTTTGTGCTCCTAAGCCTGTCATTTTGCTTTCATACATACGACTACTAGGAGGAAGAATATTCTTTCCTATTATATAAGCCCAGCCTTTGTATGTATCAGTCTTAGTGTCTTTGTTTGGATCAAGAGTAATTGCTACTGCATTACCAACAAACATCCTTGCAACTTTATTTAGCTGAGAATTAATATCAGTATTACGTATGAAGTATCTTCCTACTGAAGATGCATGAAATTGTTTATTATAATATACGCCTCCATTTGTTTCTTCTGCGGCATATTTTTTTAACTTTAATAACTTCTTAGCCTCTCTAATCATAACAAGATTAGCCTGTTGTTCAGCCCTTTCTACAGGCAATAACTTTTTTGCATGATTAAAAGCTTTCATCCAATGAGCTTCATCAAGACCTAATGTTTTAGCAGCATCTCCTTTAGACCAACGTCTTCCAGGAGTTCCTTCATCTCTAAAGCCTAAAACAGTTTCTCCATCATCAGTGATAATAACAGAATCTATTAATTGATTAGCCATATTATATCTTTCATCAACGACAGTTAATGGCATACTTTTAAGGAGTTGCTTAACAGTATCTTCAATGTAAGTGTTATAAGACATTTTATTTGTTTGAGATACTGAACCTCTTTTTCTTTCTCCAGCAAATCTAGCTCTACTAGGTATATCTAGACCTGGAACTTTAGATCTAAAAGTAATATCTCTAGATAATATATCATCTAAAATACTTCTATTATTTTGAAATACCATTTCTCCTTTTTCTGAAATAACAATCATATCATCTTCAATACCTAATTCTTTATTATTTTCTTTAGGTATTTTTTGAATCCAACCAAGATTACTTAATGTTTGAAAAAGAACTGCATCACCTGCAGCAATAATATTAGGTCTTAACGTTTCTCCGAAGCCTCCAAATCCAGTTTGAGCACCTGGAGCACCTGGTATCCCTAATGCCTTAGGGTTCTCAACTACGCTGTTTAATATCCTAGTAAATAAACCTTTTCTTAAATCAGAGGCATCAATTAATTTATTTTGCAATGAAACTTTTTTAACCTTATCTTTCATTGCTCTATAGTTTTGAGCAGTCAATTCATTTTGAGCAAGCATTAGTTCAGGTTTAGTTACTAATTCATCTTCTTTATTAACAAGATCTCTCATAACCTCTAATATAGACTTAAGAATATTATTAGCTAAATTAGGGCTTATTCTTTTAGTATTTGTATCAATTAGATTTGAATTTGAAAGTATATTTAATATTGCTTCACTTTCTTTTGTTTGATTGTTAAAGAAAGGAAGTGAAGTTCTATCAAATTCATCTTGAACTAAAATACCATTGTCAATAAAAGAACTAACATCATCAATAGTAGATACAGGGGGCTCTACTGATTTAGTATTTTGAAGTCTAGCTTTTAAAACATCAGGACTAGTAGTATCAAATAGATCAGGTGTTGTCTGATCATAAATACTCTCGTCTCTTTCAATAGCTTGACCCATAGCTTCATAAGCGGTTTTTTTAGTCTTGTCAAAGACTTGTTCACCAGTTTCATCTGTTCTTAATATTCCACCAGCTTTTCTTATTTGATCAGAAAGAACGTCAAAAGGTAATCCTCCTTCTCCTTCTTCTGTGGCTGATTCAAATTGTTTATCGATATCTTTTAATCCAGGAACAATTCGTTTAGATTGTGCTTGTACTTCAGTTATGTCTTCAAAAGTACGACCTTCAGTTATTCCAATATCGCCTCGATCAACCCCTGTATAAAACTCTTCGTCAGTAATAGGGGTCGCTTCAGTATCTATTGAAACATCTTTACGATCTTGTAATAATTTTTTGCTGTCTCTTAATCTCTCTGAGATTGATTTAACATTTAGTCCGCCTACATTTATTGTCATTTAATTTCTCCACTAGAAGAGTAGCCATATGATAGACTACTCGTAGTTATATTATTGTTTACCAAATAGGTATTCACTTAAATCTTCATTTAAAGGATTCTTTAGATGAAAAGCATCAGAGATTCCTTTTCTTGCAACTGGTACTGGTGCAACTCCAGGTAATGTTTTTCCAAAACTATTAATTGCTCTTTCAGTTTCGCCTTCAATTAGTTGACCCATGCCAGTAAATACATTTTGAATATTCCTAGCTGCAGGACCAGCCTCACCTAATATAGCTCTTGAAAGATTATCAAGCCCTGTATCTCGGTCTGGATAAAGGGGTACTGCAAAGTCTAGCACTCTTTCATATTGACCAAGTATTCCTGATGCGTAGATAGCTCTTTGTACATATCGAGGACCATCTAGATAAGGACTAGGCTCAAGGAATTTTATTAAGTCTTTTAAATACTGAGATGCACCTCCAAGACCTATCATAAAAATCATAAGAGCAAATGTATCATACTTTACTTTAGTATTTCCTTTTCTAAGATTTCTATTCCATAATTTAGGAACTATATTAGCAGTAAAAGTACTTAAGAAACCATTAAACTGAGTTAATAATTGATAATGAGGATCTTGAAAGAATAGAGGTCTATTACTAGCTCCTGGAAGTTGAACTCGTTCATTTACAAAACGATATATACCAGTTTCTATTTCATCATCTAGCGATGCGGCTAACTCTTGAACTCTATCAACAAGCTTTTGCTCATTAATTCTTAATTTATTTTTAACTCTTTCTATTGTGCCATCCTGATAACTTCTAGTTCTTGATTTAAATTCTCCACGAGCAATAGTTCTTAATAATTGTTCTCTAGGAGAGATACCCTTAAGCTGATTAATAGCCTTGCCTTCTTTATCGTATACTGGCATAGTTTCAAATTCTTTACCAACCCTAGGTTTAACTTTAGTTGTCACATCAAATAAAATATCAAGAGGTGATTGTCTGTTTTCAAAGGTATTATCTGATAAATCAAATAAACTATCTCTCAATAATTCATCAATGCCAGATACATATTGATCAACAGACTCAACATCTATTCCTAATTCTTTTAATTGATTATAAGTTAATCTTTCTCTCTCAGTAAATTTATCAAAGTCAAAAGCATTTCGATCACCTGTAATTTGATTATACCTTCGAGGGGCTAATCTTAATATACTAAAGTTAGATTTAATAAAGTCTAAACCAATAGCAGCATTTAATCTTCTTTGAAATTGAGTTATCTTTTGGATACCAACTCCTTTAAAGAAAGCTTCATGTGCTCTTAAGAATGCAATATCTCTTTCTCCTGTAGCATATCTATCTACCACGGTATTTTGATCTGTAGCTAATCCTATTTGCTTTAAAAGCTTTTCTGTATTCTTTACATCAGCTTTTAATGCTTTATTAAAAATAGATGCTAGATCTTTCACCATAATATCAGTTGCTCTTTTAAACTCCTGATCATCTTTTAAATTGAAATAGACCATAGCTGTTTCTGGAATAGAAGCTATTGCAGCCAAAGGTAATCCTGAAAATATAGTCCAACTAGTTAAATAACGATTAACAGCTGCCCATTCGTTACTAGCTATTCTATTAAAATTACCATGGGCACTATCAATTATAGCCTTAGTGTAATAAGCAAATTGTCTAATATCTTTCTCATCAAGATTATTTAATCCTGCCTGGGTTTCTTTTTTAAGGTCATCAAATAACTGATTTAATTTCCAACCACCATCACCAAAATACTCAGCACTTGAAACAAATTTAGATATCTCTATTTGATTTCTATTTAATGCTTCAAAAAGATTTTGACTAGAAAATTCTTCAAATCCTTTTTTATTATAGAGCATTTTAAATTTAGGATTAAAAGAAAAGTTTTGATAAGGTTTACCATCAACTAAAGAAAATTCTTCATTTATAGAGCTTGTACCTTCTCTAGAAATAGTGATATACATTCTTTCAGCTTCTTCTTTAGTTATATTTTTAGTTCCTATAAGCCACTTTTTAAACTTAACAGGATTTCGTTTAACTTTTTTCCAATCAAAGCCTTGATTCGTCCACCAATAATCTGGATCATACTCATCATTTATATTTTGATTTCTTTCTTTTCTAACTTGTTCAGCATATAATTGAAAGCTTTTATCATATGACGCTTTTATTTTAGAAGCCGCAATGAATAATTTAGTCATCCTATCAAATTCTGCTTCACTAGTAATAGAATCCTTAGATGTAATATAATTACCTGTCTTTTTATCTTTAATTATTTTCTTAAGTAATTTAAACTTATCAGTAATTACTCTTTGGGTTTTACCTGTTGGTCGATTATTGCTATCTAATTCATTTACTACTTCAGAATTATTATTAATATAATCAATAACATCTGTGATCTCATAAGTTTGAATGCCAAATTTATCAGCAAGATGCTCTTCGATTACTCTAATTCTTCTTTCTAAATCAGCTTCTTCGTCTTTATTTCGAGGAACTGTACGATTTAATTCTTGATAGAGCTTAAGTAAATTTGGACCAGTAATACTTCTCCTTTCTCTTGAAGCTAATACATCTAAGTCATGAATTGTTGTTGCAAATAAGATAGCTTTTATTGCTTTAAAGTTACCTGATTTACCAAATTCAATTAACTCTTTTGATATATCAACTGCAGAGCTAGCAGTCAAAGTGTCACCAGTTAAATCCATTGCAATATCGTTTTCATCGACATAAGATTTTAAATCACTAACAATATCTCTAGCATACTCAACAAAGTTTCTTCCAGTTAGATAAGCAGCACTAGTTAATCCTGCTATTCTTGACCATATTTTTAAAGCAATATCAGAGGTTACTAACTTTTTATGATCTAACATATAATTTTCTACTGCTCTAAATAACTTAGCTACATTAGTAGTTGCATTAACTACAAAATCTTTTAAGCCATCACTGTTAGCTATAAAGTTATAAGTTCCTCTATCTGTATCTTCATGTTCTCTAGCAAGATCTCCGACTATTTGTTTATTTTTCTTATCGGTCTTATCAAACTTAGTGTCTGGAAGTGAGGGTATATCTTGATGTAATTGAGGTTCGTCAATTCGTTCTAGCTGATATTGAATAGCTTTTAACTCAGCAGATATTGGTCCTAGATCTGAAGGAAAAACTTTACCTTGCTCCTTTCTTTTTTTATATTCATTAAATAAAGCGGCTTTTCGAGCTTGTAATTCTTTTTTACTTAGCTCATTAACTATAGAGCCATCTGATAATACAAATCTTTGGTTAAGAGCAGACATAGTAAAAAAGCTTCCCTTATTTAAAGTATGTTCTTTAGTTATCTTAGAGTTATCAGGTTTGATTACTGTTTGACCATTTAAAACTTTAAGTCTGATTCTTAATGCATTAATTTTTAATATAAGATCTGAATAACCTAATTGGTCAGTTGCCCCTGCATCTTTCATAGCTTTAAGTTGACTTTCTAATTTAGGTAAAAGATTTTCTATTTCTTCTTTAGTAAAGCCTTTAGAATTAACGGTCTGATTAACATTTCCAGTATTAAAATCAATACCGTCATAAATACTTTGTTCATGATAATTCCCTTGATTAAGGATATGCTCTGATCCGTCTTCTAACTTAATTTTTTTAGTACCTAGTTCACTAATTGCTATTACAGTAGCTATAATAGGGTTACCAGCAAGATCATAAACAATTATTTTATCTTTATTAATTTCTTCTTTTAAATCTAGTAAGTCTCTAACTTTAATAGGTTTAGTTGGAGTTCCCTCTACTAATATTTTTTTATGAGGCTGACCATTAGTGTCATAAACAGTTACTGTAGGTAAACCATCAGGATTAGAAGGGTCTGCTCTATCTTTAACGTTAGCCTCTTGTCGAGCAATATCTTGATCAACCCTTCTGTTAGTATCGTTTAGTTTACCTGCTTTCTCATCTTCAAGTCTCTTCTGTTCAATAGGAGTTGATCGAGTATCGTCAGCCCTCAAATACATTTTCTTTGTAAGTTGATTTTTACCTTGTCGATATATATTTCCTGCTGAACCATATGCCCCACCAAGAATTGCACCACCAATACCTGCGTTCATTAATCTATTTTTTAATTCTTCATCAGTAAAGGTAGTATCTGATCCTGCTGTAACTGCTACTGCTTGAGTTAACTCTTGACCTATTTCAGTAAGCCCTTCTCTAGTCATACCTTTAGCAGCTGCTTTACCAAATGTTGCAGCTGATAGCTTAGCAAAATCTTTACCTAAAAATTTAACTTGTTCTTTAATTGCTCCCTTTAATTGTGCATTTAATACAATTTCTGCTTGTTGAATTGTCATGCCTTTGTTGTTATTAACAATATGTTTTAAGGCTCTATTACGACCAGCTACAGAAAGTAAATCTACTGGTTGCATTAAACCTCTTAGACCTACTCTTTCTAAAGTAGCCTGTAATACTCCTGACATATTAGCTATTACAAATTGAGATAGACCTTTTTCGCCTTCCATCTCATTCCAAGTATGACCAGCATACACCATAGTTTGAGGTATCTGAGACAGTATCATTCCTATTGCTGGAGTAGTAAGAGCTCCTAAAGGAATTGCTGCTGCTAATGATGAAAAACCTGCTATCATATATGGAGCTGCCATACCTGCAGTGTTCATAGCATATTGAAAACCATCGGTAATGCTGTCTACGTCTTTATAGTTAAGAAGCAACTGAGGTGCTTGCGACATTTCATCACGTATTCTTATGACATTTCTTTCACCGAAATTTTCAATCATCTCAATATCAGTCATCTGACCTAAAGCATCAATATATCCATATAATCCTTCAAATACTCCGTCAGCTCCAACTCCAAAACTTCTTGCACCTGAATTCCAAAATCCTAGAGGTTGATTATCGATTGTTTTAGAAGGATCACGAAAGGCAACCCCACTATGAATATTTTTATTATATTCTCTTTCATTAAGAGCTTTCTCTTTAAAACGAAGAGGGATAGTAGCCATAGTATTACGGTACTCTTCACCTATCTTGTCATACGGAGTATTAGAGTTACCTAACAGGGCATTAGATAACTCCATGTCTCTTTGAGCTAATATATTTTCTTCTGAAGTAAAGGAATCTACGCTAGCTATTCCTTGTTTGTATAGTTCGGTAGCCGCATTTTCTCCTTTATTATTTATAAAGTCAATTATACGTCTTTCACCTTTACTCTTATCAATCTCATCTGAATATTTGGCAAAGAAGTTTCCTGTAGAAAGAAGCTCGCCTACCTTCTTAGTTTGAAAGTCAGCTCCTATTTCTCCTCTCTGTACTATCCAATTACCATCTTTATCTTTTATGACTTTATCTGTTTCTAAACCATCGAAACCTCTTACTCGAAATCGTTCTCCATCTTTATTAACTGCAGTATCTGAATCGATTAACGTTAAAGATTCTCCGTATTCATCTAAGATATTCATATATTACTCCTTCTCTAAGGCTGATATTATTTTAAGAGCATCAGGGTCATTCTTAACAACTTGATTAACCCAATTTATAAAGTCATTCATGCCTTTAGTTTTAGTTCCAATAAAATTTTTCCTAAGACCTTTTTCTTCTAAGGCTTTATCAGACATTTTTGAATATTTATTCCATATTGTTTTTAATTGATTTTGAAAATTTTCTGCTACCTTTACTAGCTTATTTTCATCTACATCATTTAACTTTAGCATATCGAATAAACTGTTTTGGACTTCTTGTAATCTTTCTGCACTAGTATCTTTTACTAAATCAGGAGTCCAAATACCTCCAGTCCTAAAGGTAATCATTCGCTTATTAAAGAATTCTTTTAGTGAACTAGGTTTGTCAGCTCCTGTTTCACCTTTTAAATAACGTCTATAAGCTTCGTAATAGTCGCCCATCGCTGCTTCTAGCTCTGAAATTATTTCTGCTCTTGCAACTGTATCCTTTTTAAACTTTTGATTTTTCATCTCATTTCTTAATAAAGATTCAGCTTGATTAGATACCTTTCGTATTTCAGATTGATTTATTTGTTTCTCTTCATCAATATCTTTATTAACAAGAGCTAAATAATCTTTTGAAGCTTTAGCAAAATTATCTTTAATGGTAGTTGAATCATGTATCTTAGGATCAAGAGTATCTAGTCTTCCAGCCACTTGAGGATACGGTATTAACTTACCCTCTATTCTAGCTGCTGTTGTTCCATCTGCCATCTCAAACATTTGAACAACCTTTTGAGTGTTTCTATCAAACATTGGTGTCAATGGTTTTTTAATAGATGAACCTTTCTTAACTAATTCACTACGATCTCCATTAATTAAAAACCTTTGAATAGAAGACTGTTCATAGTTATCAGTAGCGGCTTTACTATTAGCCCATTTTTTATTAGCATCCATTTGAGCATCTATACGCTTAAGATAATTTTTACCTACATAATTAACAGAGCTACCATGCTCATAGCCTAATGCTCTTGAACCTAAATAAGCTAAAGCTGCTCTAGTTAACTCTTGAGTATCAAAGAATTGAGAGAAAAAACCTTTAATATAATCATACGTTGTAGGATCTTCTTTAGCCTTCTTTGCACCTAACTCTGTTACTATTTTTGTATTCTCTTTAACTGCAGGCGAATCATTAGTTTGTGTTACTAGACTATTCACTATTTGTTTTAATTCAGGAGAGGTATTATTAACACTTCCAGGAATTAAACTTTGTTTTAGTTTTTCCTTCTCATCTTCTAATGCTTTTACTAAAGTAGAGTTATTATTTTTCTTAGCCTCTTCTATTTTAGCATCTAACTCTTTTGTTTTATTTGTAACAATTCCAGACTTTTCAATAAACTCTGCTTTTTTATCTGATGCTTCCTTATCTGCTATGTATTTTTTATAAGCCTTATCTTGTTTAACTGCTTGATTATAGTCTTCCATATAAAAGTTATAAGATTTTTCATTGCCATCCTTAGCAAATTTCTCTGCTAACTTTTTAGGAATATCTTCAGATACTCTATTAGGATTAACAGGTTGAACTGCTCCTGTTGAATCAAGTATAATATCATCATCAACTCCTAATTCAAATCTTTTAATCTCAACTGGATTCATTCCAGAATACATGTCTTGATCCACTGGTTCTGGAATCTCATTATCACCAGTACTAGCTTGAGCCGACATAAATCCACTTTCTATAGGTGTACTGTCATACACGGCTGGTCTAGGTTCAGGCATAGGGATTTCACCCATTATTGCATTCACTTTACTAGCATACTCCTGACCACGAGGACCGAGTTTCTCTTGTCCAGATCTAGCTTTGAGAACATTGCTAAGACCTGAATGGTATGCAGTAATTATTTCGTCTCTACTTAAATGAGGATTTCTATCAGCTAACTTTTGCATATATCTTTTAGCAAAATCCTTAGCTAATACTGGATTTTTAAGATCTTCAAGAGCTATAGGCTTAACTCCATATCCAGGATTTTGTGCTGTAGATGGTAATATTTGCATTGGACCGATAGCACCTGCTTCAGACTCTGCATTTACATCCCCTCCAGATTCAACTTGCATCATAGCATTAACAATGTCGTCTGTAATCGTGACTCCTCCTTCATTAAAATATTTAGGAGGTTTACCTAAATAAACTGAGTCATGCATATCTGAAGCTTGATCCATAAAATTTTGTACAAGATCAGTAGAACGAGGTGTACCCTCTGCATTGTATTTAGGGATTTGTGATACTGTAGATCCAGAAGAACCACCTATTAAAGAGTTTTGGGTTGGTTGCAAAGCACTTACCGCTTGATCTGAACTTAAATTAAGATTATCTTCAAGAGCAGTCATCATCTGATTATTAGGCAGCCCCATATCTTTCATTTTTTCTACTTCGCCTTTAACAAGGTCATTATTAATTGGCTGATAAAGTTTACTAACTTGATAAGGTCTACCATAGTAATCTGTATAAGTGTTTTTACTTCCATAATTTATTTGATTTTCACCAATAACACCTCCTTCTTGTAGATAAGAACCATCATCTCTGAAGTTCATTAAGTTTTGACTGTTAAGTCTTGCATAATAGTCTGCTTCAGTGGGTGTTTTAAACCTCATATCTGGTTGCGGTATTTGACCTTGATATAACATCTGCTCTATTTGCTGTGGAGTATATTGTATACCGTTATATATACTAGGTACATGACCATAGCCATGTGTATTATCTCCAACAGTAATTCTTTGCTCAGATACTTTATATCCATCAGGTGTTTCATAGACTTTTTTATCGGTAACTGTTCTCATACCAGTGTCTTTACCTGCCGATTTCCCTTCTACCTTAGAACCCTCTGCATTATAACTAGGTATTGGTCCACCTTGTTTCTTTTGAATAGCACGACCCATATCATTAATATCATCTAATAGGGGCTGAACCCCAGGAAGTCTAGATGCCTCTGCGTTAATTACATTTTCTCCTGGAGTTAACCATGCAGGTACTGTATCAGTTCCTCTTGGCTCTCCAGGGTGATCTGGCTTAGGTACTTCGTTCATAGAAGGTACATTAAATTCATAAGAAAACATATTACCATGGCGGTCTTTCTGTGTAAACTTTTTTAGTTGCATTAATCTTCTCCTTTTAAGATTTTAACCTCTGATTGTAATGCTGTTACTTGTGAAGATAACTCTTTAACTGCATTTACTAAATGCCAAGTCATATTTTCTGGATTAACACTTAGAATTCCGTTGCTCTCTTCGTTAACCATATCTGGTAAGATAGCTTGTATTTCTTGTGCTATAACACCCAATTGAACCCCATCTCTATGGACAACAACAGATTCAGGATTATTAAAATCAGTGAGTTCATCTTCAGTTTTATATTCAAAGTTTTTAACTTGAACTTTGTTTATAGCATCGAGACCAACTGTATTATCTTCTATGTTTTTCTTAACCCTCTCATCTGACCAGCCTTTCCAGAACTTAAGCTTATGATAGGAATTCTTTTTTCGTTGTTCTTCTGCTGCTCGTGCTCGTGCCGCTGCTGCCGCCGCATCCGCTGCTGCCTTTTCCTTAGCTAATCTTTCAGCTTCTAGTCTCTCAGCTTCTATTTTAGCTAATCGTTCAGCTTCTAGTCTTTCAGCTTCTATCCTAGCCGCTTCTCTTTCTTCGGCAGTTGTTCCTTCTCTAAATCCAGCATCTTCTAAGCCCATAAGATCTCTTATTGATTGATCTCGAAGGAATTCCTTTCTTCTTTCTGAATCTGTAACGCTTTCTTTATTTTGGTCTGCAATAAGTTGGGTAAGATCTACTTCTGTTCCTAAATTAGGTTGATTAGTGCTATCAGTAGAACTAAGCGGAGCTGGCTTTGGACGTTTTACTATATCTAGGGAAGAGCTTGGTTGTATTCCAGTGATTCCGCCTACAGCATTATCTGTAAATCTATTTCCTAATTTACCTCCAGCCGATTCAGAAGGCTTTATTCCTTCAAAGGATTCTCTTATATTGGCTAGCGTATCTTGTAGTGTTGCATTAAAATTTTTAATCGGAGATCCTTTTGTACTTTTTGAATTAGAGGCTAATGGATCAGCCATAGCTATATTACCTAAGGTGTTAGCCGAACCCATCTGTGTAGATCCAGATGTTTTTGCAGGAGCTGATCCTGCTGTTGTTAATGCAGAAGCATTAGTATTGCCCATGTCAGTAATCTTAATTGGTGTTGACGTAGTTGATAGAGGTGAATAGTCACTTTGAGCTCCTGAAAGCGGTCCTAGCCCATAATAAGAAACAGGACTGGCTATGACATCTTTATCTTGGTCCTCATCCTCGTTGAGAAGGCTAGATTCAATGAAATCACCTCGTGCTAGATATCTGTTCATTTCATTTCTCCGTATTCAGGTCTTATCATTCCTAATAAATTATTTTGTTGTAAAGGACCACCTTGAGATTTATATTGTGGTATTTCCTCACTATAAGGAGGTACTATAGGATCATACCCCTCTGAAATCATAGAAGCATCATTGGGATTATTATATAAGTACATTTCAGTAGCACTAGGTCTTGGTGTTGGCATAGCCATTTCTAAGAGTAATTCTTCGGGATCTGGAAAGTTTATGGCTGGTTGATTATTCATCAATGCCATTGCCTGTTCTTTTGACATTGTACCTTGTGCATTATACTGAGGTGCTAATGGTCCAACCTGTCCACCCTGATTAAACAATCCAAGTGCTTTGCCAGCAATAAGACCTGCACCGATATACGGAACTGCTGTTCCTAATGCTGCCATACCTGCACCCATGCCTGCACCTGTTGCACCTGTAGCTGCTAAAGACGGAGCTAATGATTGTCCAGCTAGGGCAATTTCCGCACCACCCATACCCATAGTTGCTGGGGCTGATGCTAAAGCAGCATTAGTGGCTGCTTGACCTGCTACTGCACCAGCACCAGCTGATCCTGCAGGATTAATTGCATTAATCATTTTTTGCATATAAGGTTTTGCACCTGAAGTAATCATTTCTTGTCCAGTATTTAATGTACCTTCCATAGCTCTTTTCTTAGCCATATCACCCATTTGCCCAGCGATTCCTTTTTCTGGTTGAGGAACATTAGCAATCTGTGCCTGATATTGTTTCATTCTCATTTTTTCTTCTTCATTTGGACTTGCTATTTGAATTTCCATTATTTACCTCCGCCTGAAGATGTTTGAGTATTGGTTTGAGGAGCACCAGATAGATATCCAAAATATCTTTGAGCACTGGTATGAGGAGCATCTAGCCTTTCTTGATTGTACTTTTGTTTTGTTGTTCCTACTTTTCCAAGATCACCAATTCCTTCTTCCATCATTCTTAACCGATCCATTTGTTGTTCTCTTGATCTGTTAGCTAGTGCAGATTCTCTAGCCATCATAGCTCGTCTAGAACCGAAAGTACCTTTCCTATAAGAAGAAAAATCTTGTTTTCCAGCAAGGTCTTCTAAAGCTCTTCTATTTGCAGACTCCATATTGTATGCTCCTCTTCCTGATATTTTATCATAAGCAGCCTGTTTTTGTGAGTCAAGAGCTTCTTGTTGTTCAGGAGTTAACGCAGCTAGTATTGAGTCTGGACCTCCAGCAACTTCACTTTCGTAACGACCAGTAACATCTTTAAGTACTCTTTCTAAATAAGGTTTAAACTCTTCGTCAATTCCTGATTTAGTTACAGTAGTTGTTCCTCCTCCTCCGCCTTTCATGCATATATTCATATTTATTTTATTAGCAAGAGATTTAGGTAATCCTGTAGTATCTCTTTGCATATCATATATACCTAGATTAGGTTCATAATCATCATTCATCTTTATTCTCCTGTATTACACCTCTTACTGAGACATGTATTTCTGCATTATATCTTTTTTGTAAGAAGCGACCATAATCTATAGCTTCTTTTTCGTTTTGAACAGAGTCAGCCCTCCAACTTTTTCCTCCATATTTCTTTATATGATCTATCATATAGTCAAATAGACGACATACAACATAAGCATTGTTATAATCGTGATCCACTATACAGTCTTTAACATCCATAACCCATTGATCATTATAATAGTTACTATAAGTTTCTGCAGAAAGAAAGCCTCTCAATTGAGTACCGTCATAATCACCTATGACTAATACATGAGGGCTTCCTTCCTTTTGCTTTTTAACTAAATCCAAAAAGAATGAAATCCAAACAGCTTCATTTCTTTCATAGCCTTTGTATTCATTGTCTTGGCAGGATTTATTCATTAACTTAATGGCTTCAAAAACATCATTATCTTTTATAACTTTTATCATTGTCTACTTTTTACCTTATCTTGAAGATCTGAAAAGCTAGTAGCTTTAGATATATCTATAATTAAGTTTGTTTGTTTTTTATTTAATAAATTTAACTCTTTTATAAGTGATAATAACGTTAAGTTTAACGTTTTATTATCAGTAAGAGGTGGATTAATTATTGCCATTACTTTATTCCTCCTTGAGTTGCTCTCAATTGTAATCCTGAAATATTCCATCCTTTATTATTATTAGCCAGATAACCATTAGTAGTATCTCCTACTGCATCATCGATTCTAAAATTAATAAATCTTCCTTGAGATCTAACATCTACTTTATACTCAGAAGATACTACAAATTCATTAATAATAAGTTTATTACTCCTAGAATCAGATTGATTATCATCTACAGGACTTGTTAAAAAAGGATCTTCTCCAGGATAATTAGTTCCTCTTGATCTAACTTGGAGAGTTGCCCTCTGAAGATCTCCTCCTGACGTAACTCTTGTGCCACCGTCTGCCCATAATGAAATACTTTCTATTGTTTCCGTATTAAAAGTAGGAGTAATTGATATTTGCTCTCTTTCAAAATAAGAAACATAATTAACTCCATCAAAATCAAATCCCAAATCCCCAGCTCTTAATCTATTTAAAACTGTATTATTATCATAATAGAATTGAGCAAAAATAGGATATAAATTAGTAGGATTAATTTTGTTACTCGCCCAAGGTCTTATTAAATCTAAGGTAGTATTTATACTAGTTCCTGCAGTAGATTGGGCTGGAGAAGTAGCTGGTACTAAAGTACCTTCTGAAACAGCAATAATTGATGCGGTTGTAGGGGCTACGCTTGCATCTATTAATTGGGTATCAGGGCTAAATGATTCAACAAAACTACCAGATAATCCAAATTGAGTAGGACTAACGTCAAGATACTGAGGTGTAACTGTATCATCAGGTATTACGTCTATATTCCTGAGAGTTGATAATTCGCTTAAGGCTTGCTGCATAGCAATTAATGTATCAACTACAGCTCCATTTGGTTTAGAATTTTCTACTAATGGATCTCCACTTGGATTATAGTATAAGGCTAAATATGCCGCATTGTCTGTTACACCAGTATCTCCATATGTATTATCGTTTTGTGCTGGTGTAAACTCTGGATCTAACAATCTTCCTGGACCTTCTCCATAATGTTTATCCCAAATAACACTATCACCTGTAGATGTTTGTAGTGTAATTGTAACACGAGTCATCTTAGCATATACTGCATCTATTCCTTCAGTTGTAACTGAAATATCACTGCCTGTAGAGTCTGCTATTAAAGGAGTCACAAGTGTTCCTGTTCTAACATCACCATTGACAACTGTATAACTAAATTCTCCAGCTACAGCTAATCGATTTACACTTGTAAATGTAAGAACATTGTTAACCCTTGAAACAGTAAAATGAGAATACTCAGGATGATTAGTATAAGTAAGTGTAGTACCTGCAGGAATATCTGAAACTACATTCGGACCTACTTGAATATTAGGATGCTGAAAATCTCCAGGTTCTGAAACTCCAATTATTTCAGTTCCTGGAGCAAGTCCAGGTCCTGAGATTGTGGCTGGACGTAAAAAATCTGTTTTAATACCAGCAACACTTGCTAATTGTATGATAACTCCACCTGCTGTTCTTAGCACAGTAGTTGTTAAAGTGCCTGAAGGCACTCCAAATTCTTCTTGAATTTTGGTTGCTATCTCTGTTGATGTAATCTCTTCTACATTAGTAGGTGAGCTTCCTGAATCAGGATCAAACGCAGCTGTACTATCAAAATCAACAGTAATTGGAGCTCCTAATGGAGGTATTAATTTTATTCTATCAGTTACACTATGTGCTGCCCTTCCAGCTCTTACGCTTTGATATGGCGGTGCTGGTTGAGTAAACATACTACTTGAAAAATCATTAGGAAAAGAACCTGAATAAAGAGGAGTAACTGAAATTCCAAAAGGGTTAATTGGTCCTACTGTCGCATGAGTAGCTCGGACAAAAGAAGGATTAACAAAGCTACTACTTGTAAAAGCAGAGCTAGCATTAATAATCGTATTCAGTCTTTCTGTAATGTTATAATCGTTATTGCCTGCATTTGTGCTAAGAGAATATTTAATATTGCCTTCTATTATCAGAGAAGACGTTGAGCCATCAGGAAAGGTTACTTCCAGATTTACTAGAGGTATTCCATTATCTATACCAGTTTGAGTTGTAGCTACTGTAACTGTTCCTAAATCTGCTCCAAATTGACTACCCACTGCATAAGTAGTTCCACCTGTTGGAACTTGATATTTAGTATATAAAAAGCTTCCACCCTGACCAAAGACAGGACGAGGTCCTCCTGTTGTTGCTGTAAAAATAAGTTTTAAATCAGAAGTACTGTTTGCCAAAGAAGAAGATACGCTATATAAGGAATTGCTATCTCCATTAAACTGTGGAATAGCTTGTATCTTTGGTAGTATATCATCTATTAAACCTTGCTGAGTAGTTATGTTTTTATCAAACTCTATTTCTGCAAATATATAGTTAGGATCATCACCTAAACCTTCAGTTGTAGGATAATTTCGTAGTTTTAAACCTATAGCAGGACTATCTGCAAGGGAAACTCCATATACACCAGCAGCTGTTCCTCCGTTAACGGAATCATTAGTTTCTGTAGCATTAAAGTTAGAAGTACTGCTTGGATTTTGAGAAGGAAAATAAACAAATGTTACATTAGAAAAAGTTCGATCAGATCCTGGTACATCTGAAGTTAAAACTAGGTTACCATTTCCACCGTTAGGTACTACACTAGCAGTCCAGTCAGAAAGAGGTCCATCATAATTAGGATCATTAATATAATCTCTCGCTGCATATAAAAAATCATTTAGTGATTTAAGTTGAAGAGGTAATCCAGTTCCAAATACATCAGTAGAATTTAATTGGTAGGTAGTAGCGGCACTAGATTGTGGAAAAAATGCATCCCTATTACCATTAAAAGTTATCCAAGCTTGATTAGAAGTTCCACTTACTCTAAAAGTAGGACTACTTACTCCTCCCCATGCTAATGTAGCTACTGCGTTATTAGCAACTGGACCAGTATTATTATTACCAGAATTATATGGAATAGTTATTTCTTGTACGTCTCTAAAGTCAGTACTAAAGTCAGAAAAAAAAGAATTATGTATTTCTACGATTGCTTTAGTTCCTACTGTTGGTTTTGGTGTACTGCCAGTAATAGTAACTTCTTGAACTTCGTGTTTACCTACATTAGTATAACCAGCATTTCCTGAATTTCCTTGAAGAGCTAGCCTTGCGGTAGGAATTCCACCACCTTTAATTGGTCCAATAGCACCTGAAGAAACATTATTAAGCTCTCTTATTGTCCAAGTATTATCTCTATAATTCCATATTAAAGCCTCATCACATTCACCTTCAATTGAAGCGAGTGTTGGATAACAAATCCAAA
>Ga0222719_10001067_pt1 | contig 27208 bp, 26 predicted proteins | sample C33_34DmetaG_FD_165039 | JGI IMG/M metagenome (GOLD analysis project Ga0222719, IMG submission 165039) | Estuarine water microbial communities from San Francisco Bay, California, United States - C33_34D | ecosystem: Environmental > Aquatic > Marine > Unclassified | place: USA: California...
GGTTAAAAGTTGACAACTCTAAATAATTCCCTACTTAAAGAATTAGACAATCCATTTCATGCTTATCTAATTTTCTCAAATGCATCAACAGAATTGATTAGCCAAGCAAAAAAATTTGCTAGCTTACTTGCTTTTGATGATGAGACAATAGACAGCCATCCAGATATTAAAGTTGTTGAATCAGAAAATTTGTACACTTTGGGAGTAGATGACATTAGAGATATTATTAGTAAAGATAATCTTTCTCCACTTGAAGGAAAATATAAAGTTGTTATTTTTCCTCCTCTCAAATCTTTAACTGAAGAAGCATCGAATGCATTATTAAAAACCATAGAAGAACCAGCTGAATCAAGCATTTTTCTTATTCTTTCTGCTGGAGTATTTTGGTCTCATGCACGTGACGATTCTAACAATCAAATACTTTCAACTATTAAAAGTCGATGTAGGTCTATATATCTCGATACTGAAAGAGATTTAAAATTTGATTATTCATCAGAGGATTTTGTAAAATTTTTAGATAATCATCATATTGATTCAAACTTAAATTTTAATAAAATGCTAACCCTACTTTCAGAATGGAAAAAGGACATTAAAAATTTATCAAATGCATTTCAAATTATTAATGAGTGCAAGGACATCCATGAAAGAATTGGTGAACAATCTAGTATGACAGTAAATATATTAATAGTTAAGAGTATTTCATATCTGACAAATTCTTTAATTTACAATTCTGAAGTAACAAAACAATCATTCAGAGATGCAGAGGCAATTGAAAAAGCCATGCTGGATATTAATTTGGGAATGAGACCTCAGACAGTATTTGCAAAACTATCAGTGGAAATGTAATCCTATGAATAAAATTATTTTACTAGGAACTGGTTGCCCTAGCCCAAGTCATATTAGGTATGGGCCGAGCACATTAATTTCATATCAAGGAACGAATTTATTAATCGATGCTGGTTCTGGGGTCACACAGAGACTAAGTGAAGTTGGAATAAAACCATCTGAAATTAATCATATATTGATTACACATATGCATTCAGATCATGTAGTTGATTTGTATCAGTTGTATATTTCAGGATGGCATACAGGTCGAACAGAACCATTTACAATACACGGACCAGCGGGCCTTAAAGGTTTTTTTGAGAAAACGCTAGAGGCTTATAATCCTGAATTGTCTTTAAGAAAAGATTGGGAGAGGAGACCAAATGAATCAGGATTAAATTATCTAATAAATGAAATTGATACTACTTCAGTTTTAATAAAAGATAATATTTCAGTAAACAAGATTGATGTAGACCACTACCCAGTTGAGCCAGCATTTGGTTATGAAATCAATCTAGATTCCACCAAAGTTATCTATTCAGGAGATACAAGATATTGTAAAAATCTTGAAGACGCAGCACTTAATGCTGACTTTCTTATTCATGAGGTATTAGTTGACCTGACTTTAAATAAAACAAGAATGACAGAAGAGACTGTTGCAAATATAATTGATTACCACACAACTCCCAAAGAGGTTGGAATATTAGCGGAAAATGCAAAAGTTAAGAAGCTAATTTTGAACCATTTCGTACCTCCAGTATTCAATGAAGAGGAACTAGATAGGGAAGTAAAAGAACATTATTCAGGAGAAGTTGTAGTCGGAAAAGATCTTTTAGAAATTAACTTTTAAAACAAACATATTCTATTTTGAACTAAAGATTGTCTATGTAAAATATGAATATGTTAATGCCTAAAGTTCCTGGGTTACCTATTATTGGTCACTCCATTTCTTTTCAGAGAAATGCTCTGCAATTTACATCAGAAAAACAGAAAAAGTACGGAGATGTTTTTGAAATATCTTTATTAAATGAAAAATTTATAGTAATGCTCACTCCAGAGTCAACAAAAGAAATTTTTCTAGATAAAGATGATAGTTTTTCATCAAAAGAGGGTTGGGCTGTAGTTTTAGGAAAACCTTTTGAGAATGGGCTCATGCTAAGAGACTTTGAAGACCACAAATACCATAGATCTCTTCTCCAAGATTCTTTTAGGCATGAAGCTATTCATGGCTATCTAGAAATCATTCAACCAATAATTGATAATTGGGTGAAAAATTTAAACGCTAATAAATCATTTGATTTATATAAATCTGTCAAACAGTTAATGTTTGATATTTCATTAAGCTTATTTTTTTTAGACGTTAAAAAAGATGAATCTGAAAGGCTAAATAATTTATTCATGGATTCAATTGCCTCTGCGACATCAGCTATAAGGTGGCCATTACCTTTTACAAAAATGAAGAAAGGCTTACAAGCAAGAGAGTATCTACTTCAATACTTTCAAGAGAAGTCAGGTTTAGTGTCTCAAGACAGTAAAAAAACATTGTTTGCGGAACTTGTAAATACTAATAAGGGTGATACAAAATTAAACAGCCTAGAGATAGCAGAACACATGATTTTCCTATTATTAGCGGCTCATGACACAACAACTATAACCCTAACTAATTCCATATATAATCTTTCTAAAAACAAAGACTATGCCCAGGATCTTTTTAATGAGGCCAATGAGGTTGATCACTTAGATGTATCATCCCTAAAAAATGGTATTGTCGCAGAATCTATTTTTAAAGAAGCAATGAGATATTATCCTCCCGTTCCATTTTCTGTCAGACAAGTAGTGCGAGATATACAAATTGAAACCTACAATATAACAAAAAATTCATACTTAACAATTAGTCCGCTGTTGTTGCACCATGATGATAGATACTGGGATGACCCACGAAAGTTTGACCCGTACAGATTTATTGACCCAGCTTATATTAATCAAGCATATTTTCCTTTTGCTGGTGGAGCACATACCTGCATAGGAAAATTTTTCGCAAGCTATCTATTTAAAAATGTAATTTATAAGTACATACAAAGTATTCAAAGTCCGCAAATTGACCAAGTATTGAATATTAGGCCAACACCTATTCCACACCCAGTTAAAGACGTAAAAGTTTTAATTTAAGATTCAATCATTTGCCATAAGTGCAAACAGGCGTATGTTTTATATGGACTCCATTTTTCAGAGTAGTTATCGTATCTATCTAAATTCGATCCATACTTTACCATTCCAAGTTGGTTCATAGCTTCTCTTAATGCTGCATCGCCAGACGAAAAAGTATTTACGTTTCTAACACAAAACATTTCAAACATATCTATGCTCCATTGTCCGATTCCAAAAATACTATTTAATTCCCTCTCTCGATCATGCCTAGGTATTTCAAAAATATATTTTTTAGAAGGTTTTGAATTGCTCCAATCGATAATACCTTTTATTGATTTTGCCTTATTATTACTTAACCCTAAATTTTTAATTTGTAATGTACTGAGATTCTCAAAATTTTGTATTTTAAAAATTTCTTCACCAAACTTAGACAATATATTTTTTTTAATTGCTTTAGCAGCTTTTGTTGAAATAAACTGTGAGATGACAATGTTCACTAATTCACTAAAGACATCAGTTTTTTTATTTGAAAATGTTATATGACCATTATGTTTTATAACTGGTGCCAATAATTTATCATTATCAATTAAAAAAAGTTCTGATTTACCAAGTGGTTTATTCATTTACTCAATAGCAAGCTTTTTAAGATTTTTTAAATTTAAAAATAAATACACACTGACTAACATACCAACAACAACAAGGCCTTTATACCCAATAAGCATATAACTTAAACCTAGAGTTGTGTGTGCAGTAAAACTTCCTAAAAATACAAAAGAGTCACTTCTTATGTTTAGTGGTGACTTGTACTTGATCGAAAATTTAGAAATTGCTGAACTAATAGCTACATAATTAAAATTCCATCCAAGGCCAAGAAGGTATAGTCCAATTTTTAAAGCAGTGGGTCCCGAGTTGATGAATGTTACTAGGCAGCTTATGAATAATATTCCCGTTCCAATGTAAGTAAATCTTCTATAACCATATTTGTCAACATAGCTCCCTAAGATAGGAGATAGTAAAAACATTCCTAAAGTGTGATAGCTTATAATAACCCCAACAAGCTGAACAGTTTCACCTATATCCTGAACATGCAATGGTGTTGCAGACATTATTACAACCATTGTGAAGTGATTTAGTACCAATAATAAAGTTAGAGTCCTTCCACCTTCTTTTGAATTAGAAAATTTTTGAGTATCAGTTACCTCTGATTCTGCAGGATTTCTCAATGAACTCCTTGAAGAGGTAAATGTTATTACAGAAGCAGATGCAAACAGCATACCAACCATTGCGACAATGTAGCCTACAATAAGCTCTGATTCAAAAAGTTTATTAAAGTACTCTGAGTATAAACTCACAAGCCTTGGTCCAAAAACCGATCCGAAAACAGAACACCAAACCGCAAGGGAAAGAGCAGTAGCTTTGAAATTTTCACTTGCCACAAAGGATGCCGCATATCTTGATTGAAGTGTTGCAGATTGACCAAATCCCAAAATCAGTGCTCCTATCATTAACAAGACAAAGGAGTCTATTATGAGGCTGTAAAAAAGAACAACGCTACCTATTGCGCCAATTAAAAACGTTATTGATAATGCGGCGAGCCTGGAGTATTTTTTAGAAATCTTGTAAAACATCTGTGTACCGATAAACGCACCCCCAACACCTACAGCATTTGGAAAGCCTAAAAATAATGGATTATTTGATACTTCTCTAGCGGCTAAAACCGTCACCGTTATAGCTGCAATAAAACCTATTGAAGAAAAAGCAACTGAAAATAGTAATCCAAAAATTTTACGTGATTCAGAAATCATACAAAAAGATTAGCTATTGAATAGATTAAAGTTTTCTTTATCAATTAATTGAAAAAGAAAATAATCTTATTACCATATTATTTGCATAAAGAGAGGGAAACCTCAGCAACCTAGAATGCCAACTAAGGTGCTTTTTGATGTGGTTTTACAACAAAAAATGGTATTTCTGAATCTTTAGCGAAAAATTTAATTGGAGGAAAAATTGACTAAATTTGTAACGGCTGAAACAGTTTCACCTGGCCATCCAGATAAAATTGCAGATTTAATCTCAGATTATGTCTTGACAAAGGCATTAGAAAATAATAATTCATCTAGAGTTGCAGTAGAGACTTTTCTTACTGGTACAAAAAAAGGCGGTTTAGTTCTTGTTGGAGGGGAAATAAGTGAAATTGCCAATATCTCAACAGAAGATGTAATCAACATTGTTACAGAAGCTTTAAATAAAACAATAAAAACGAGTTTCGAAGATTTTGATTTACAAAATTTATCTATTTTCAACGAACTAACACCACAGTCTGAAGAAATCCGTGCAGCAGTTGAAGATGATGAAGACCAAGGTGCTGGAGATCAGGGAATCATGGTAGGATTTGCTACAAATAAGACAGAATCATTTATGCCACCAACATTTGATAAATCAAGAAATATACAAAAAGACTTATGGGACCTTCAAAACTCAAATGAATTGCTAGACCTTGATTCAAAAGTACAAGTTACAAGTGGAGGAGAGAAAACAAAAGTAGTTGTCTCAACCCAGCACCACAAGGATATTGACATGGAAGCTCTTCAAAATGAAGTTTCTGATATTGTTTCTAAACATATTTCAGGAGAGTATGAATTAGATTTAAATCCGTCTGGCTCATTTGTTAAAGGAGGACCAGCTGGAGATACAGGTTTAACAGGAAGAAAAATAGTTGTTGACGCATACGGTCCTTCAGTACCAGTTGGTGGGGGAGCATTTTCAGGCAAAGATCCTAGCAAAGTAGACAGATCTGCTGCTTATGCAGCTAGGCATTTAGCTAAAAATATTGTAGCCCATGAACTTGCAGAGGAATGCCTTGTGAGAGTTTCTTATGCAATTGGAAAAGCTGAACCTTACGAATTGACTATCGAAACTTTCGACACTCTTAAAGTTGATGAAAAAAAACTTAATGATTTTGTAAAAGCTTTTGATATGAAACCCGGTGCAATTATTGAAAGACTAAATTTAACAAGCGTTAATTATAGAACTGATACACTTTTTTCTCATTTTGGACATTCAAATAGAAACTGGGAAAAAATAGAAAATATTTAGTTAAATCAAAATATTTTGATATAATTTTTATAAGCATACAGAGAAGGTTAAGACCTCGGCAACCTGGAAGACTATCCAAGGTGCCTGAAGATGTGGCAGAAATGCAACTAAATAGTCAAAGTCCTTCTCCAAATTAAAGGAGAAATTTATGAAGTTTAATTCAAAACTAATACATGCAGGTTGGGATTCTGATGAGAATTCTGAAGGATCAATAACAGTTCCTATCTACAGAACAACGGCTTATCAATTTAACAATACCGAACACGCTGCAAACCTATTTGGCTTAAAAGAGTTTGGTAATATTTATTCCAGATTAGGCAACCCAACAGTTGGAGCATTGGAAGCCAGATTAACAGCCCTTGAAGAAGGTGCTATGTGTGTAGCATTATCTTCAGGAACCTCTGCTGTGATGTACTCACTAATCAATATCATGAGTCAGGGGGACAATTTTGTTACTGCAAATCAACTTTACGGTGGAACCTATACAATGTTTGATAATATCTTGCCAGAATATGGTATCAATTCTAAAAAAGTCGACATTACTGATTTAGAAGCTGTTGAAGTAGCAATTGATGAAAAGACTCGAGCAATTTATTGTGAAACAATAACCAACCCAGGATTAGTTGTTGCTGACATATCTGCTTTAGCAGATATCGCACATTCAAAGGGAATTCCTTTAATTGTTGACGCTACCTTCACAACATCAGCCATACTAAAACCTTTTGAATATGGTGCGGACATCGTCGTCTACTCATTAACTAAATGGATGTCTGGTCATGGAAGAGTTATTGCCGGTGCAGTGATTGAAAAAGGTGGTTTTGATTGGGGTAATGGTAATTTCCCACTTTATGATAAACCCGATACCAGCTATGGAGGTATGAGATGGGGTCATGACCTTGGTGATTTAGGAAATGTTGCATACTCACTCAGATTGAGAACAGTTCCTTTGAGAAATCTTGGTGCAAACATGTCTCCAGATACTGCTTTTGAAGTTATGAGTGGCCTTGAAACACTAGCTCTAAGAATGGAGCGTCATTGTGAGAATGCAATTAAAGCTGCGGAATATTTGACTGAACACGAGCTTGTAGAGTGGGTTAGGTTTCCTGGACTCAAAGATGATCCAGCATATGATCTGTCAGAAAAGTATTTAAAAGGTACTGGTGGAACAATGGTGGTCTTCGGGATTAAAGGCGGAAAAGATGGTGGACAAAAATTTATAGACAATTTAAAAATGTTCAGACATGTTGCTAATGTTGGAGACACTAGATCTTTGGCTATTCACCCAGCAACAACTACACATTCCCAATTAGATGAAGACCAACTTATTGCAGCAGGCTCACCACCTGAACTAATAAGACTTTCAATAGGTATTGAAGATATTGACGATATCATCGAGGATCTTTCACAAGCACTTGAAAGTACAAAATAGCTCTAATAAGTTTTTCATTCCACAATTTACACTTGAAACGGGTGAGATACTTAAAGAGGTTAAAATTGCCTACTCAACATATGGAGAATTATCAAAAGATGGAAAAAATGGTGTCTTAATCTTCCATGCTTTAACTGGAAGCCAATTGTTGTCAGGCAACTTTTCTAGTGAAGATTTTCCAGAAATTCCCTGGAATGAAGAACTAGAGACAGGTTGGTGGGATGAATTCGTTGGACCAAATAAAATAATTGATACCAACAAATACTTTGTTGTTTGCGCCAATTACTTGGGTGGGTGCTACGGCTCTACTGGTCCCAACTCTAAAAATTCAACCACAGGAGATACTTATGGGTATGATTTTCCACATATTTCATTTAAAGATATTGAAGAATCGCAAAAATTACTCCTAGACCATATTGGAGTCACTCATTTAGAGGCTGTAATTGGCCCTTCTATTGGAGGGTTAATGGCTCTTGAGTTTTGTACTTTATATCCTGACTTTGTAAACAAGCTTATATCTATATCAAGTGGATATAAGCTATCTACTTTACAGCTTTTACATAATCTTGAGCAAGGATATATATTAGATCTAAGCAGGGATTCAAGAAATCGTCAGGATGAATATCTGTCTCTTGCGAGAATGATCGCTCATAAAACATATATTTCCTTGGAGTTGCTTTCTACAAGAGCTAAAAATAAAAGCTTATATAGTGAAGATACAATTGAGGGGTTTTTAGCTACTTCACAGGAATCTTATATGATGCATCAAGGCGAAAAATTCATTGAGAGGTTTACTCCAGAATCATATAACTCAATAATTAAAGGCTGGCAAAATTTTAATTTAGAAACAGAAAGCATATATAACCTAAGAGATATTAAAACCTTGGTAATTTCTGTTGATTCAGATGTCTGTTTTTATCCTGAAGAGCAAAAAGAGTTTGTTGAAATTTTAAGAGAGTATGAAGTAAAAACTGAATATAAAACTATTGAGTCTACAAAAGGTCATGATTGTTTTCTTCTAGAACCACAATTATTTAAAAAAATAATTAAAAACTTCTTATAAACCTCGCGAAAAATACATTAGTAAATATCTTGCGTAAGAATAAAAACTGACGTATATTTATAGAACACTATCAGAAAAGAAATCGAAAGATAGAAAAGAAGATAGAATAAAAAATCCCGAAGGGTCGCAAGATCAATCGGGATTTTTGCTTTCCTGGATTAGTTGTAATTTTTAAATTAACATTCAATCATGGATCTTTATATTGTTGATGGAACTTATGAACTATTTAGGGCCCACTTTGGATACCCAAGTAGAAAAAGTAATAAAGGAAAAGAAGTAGGAGCACTAAAAGGGTATATTAATCATCTTCTGTCTCTTCGAAAAAACAACCAGTATCTTTGTGTTTCATTTGATTCGACAGTTGAGTCTTTTAGAAACAAACTGTTTGCTGAATACAAATCAAGTAATCATATTGATCCTGAAATTCTTCAACAGTTCCCACTAGCTGAAGAAGTTACGAAACTATTAGGTATTACTCTCCTTTCGATGAAAGAGTACGAAGCTGATGATGGAATAGCATCTGTCTGTGCGCTATTTGAAAATGAGTTCAATAAAATAATTATCGGATCACTAGACAAAGATTTGATGCAGTGTGTTAAAAAAGACAAGATAATTATGTATTCAACTAGATATAAAAATTTCACAAATGAAAATGGAGTATTTAAAAAGTTTGGTGTAAGCCCACAACAGATACCAGATTTTTTGGCTTTAATTGGGGATTCGTCAGATGGCATACCAGGTATGAAAGGCATAGGGCAGAAAACTGCAGCAGAACTATTGAAGAAATATAAAAACATAGAGTCAATTTATGAAAATATCGAAATTTGGAAGACAGAGCTGAGAGGAGGAGTACGACATTCAGAAACAATTAATGAAAATTTTAAACTATTACAGCTATTTAAAGACTTGACCACATTAAGAACAGATGTAGAGGTTCCAAAGAAGATTGGAGACTATCAAACTAAAGACTTAAAAATTAAACATTTAGAAAATTTTTCAAATAATTTTCAACTTAATATAAATCTTTAGACTTAAAATTTAAAAATTATGAAAAAGAAATTCCTTAAAATCTTTATATTTTATAAAACTTTTACTACTCTCATAATGTGAAAAAATTTACTTTTTTATTAGGTGTATTCATATTAATGTCACCCGCTATGCCATTATTAGCAGATGATCATAATGGAGAAGATGATACTGTCCCTGAAAATTTACCAGTGCCAGCAATTATTATCGAAGAGCCCCCTGAACAAATCGAAGATGTTGCATGGACATACAAATTTTTAATTCCAACAACTGTAGCAATTGCTACTTTAGTTATATTGGGAAATGTTATTCAATATTTTCGCCAGGTGACCCGAAAAAGATATAAGGTTATAGAAAAATAATTTACTCCCTATCTAATGGTTGATATTCAAAATAGTGTATCTGAATTTACCAATACTAGCGACAGGTACGTTATTGCTATTAGTGGAGGGGTTGATAGTGCTGTTCTTACACATATATTTTATCAATTAAAACTTAACTTTAGAACAGTATTCGTTAATCATAACCAAAGAGGATCTGAAGAACTTAAACAATCAGCTCAAACTTTATCCGATATTTTAAAATTTAATCATAAATGTATAGAAACAGACATAAAAATAGACTCTTCAGAAACATTAATGAGAGAGGCTAGGTATGAAGCTTTAAATAATGACATTAATGAAAAAGAAATCCTCGTTACAGCACATCATAGAGATGACAAAATTGAGACATTTTTCATAAATTTATTTAGAGGCACTAGGTTAAAAGGCTTAACTTCAATAGCATTAAAAAGTAAAAACATCATCAGGCCAATGATTAATATTTCTAAATCCCAAATAATGGAATATGCGAAACACAATGGTATATATTTCCAAAACGATGTTTCAAATTTTGACAATAGTATTTCAAGAAACTGGATCAGAAATGAATTTATTCCAGAAGTTGACAATAGATTTCCAGGAAATTTAAACAACAAAATATCAGATCTAATTTTAGAAATACAACAAAGCACTAAGGAAGATACTGAGATTAAAAAATACATAAAGCATGCTCCTGGGTATTTTGAGATTCCTGTTTGTTTGCTAAAGCACAATAGCTCTGAAACTAATTATTTATTATCAATTATTTCTCAACTTGTTGGACAATCCGGTCTCCAAACATCTGATATTAAAAACATCTTCAAAGCACTATCCTCTGGTAAGCAAGTAAGTTATTTTGGAAATTGGGTTGTTAGTAAACAGTTGGGTCTTGTAATTTTTGTAAATAAAGAAGAGTGGAGATTTAAACAAAATATAAATTCATTTGGATATTTCCAATTCGTTACTAAAGAATATCGAGAGACACAAAATAACTGGTCACTTGCTTTACAAAATAACTGGTCACTTGCTTTACAAAATTTTTCTAATGATCAAATAAGTTTTGAACCCGTGTCGCCGGGAGATTTAATAATTTTAGATGATAAAAAACAAAAAGTTTCAGAAGTATTGAGGTCTTTTGGCATTCAAGATGCTCTAAGACAGGTTTGGCCTTTAGTAAAGAAAGATGATGAAGTTATTTGGATTCCCGGATTAAGAAAGTGCGACTATGTAAAAGTAAAAGAGTTTGAATCTACTAAAAATATAAATATAATTACAGCTTCAATAGAAAAGAGTATAGTTGGAAATTTCTAAAGTTTTAATTTCTCAAGAAGAGATAGAAAATAAAGTATCCGAACTCGCAAAAAAAATTAATACAGACTACGAGGGTGAAGAACTTATAATCGTTGGAATTCTTAAGGGTGCATTTATTGTAATTAGTGATATTGCAAAAAAATTAAAAGTAGATGTCACATTTGATTTTATGAGTATTAATTCCTATGACGGTTCTGAATCAACCGGACAAATAAAAATTGTAAAGGATTTAGATACTGATATTACAGGTAAAAACATACTTGTAGTTGAAGATATATTTGATACGGGCCTCACCCTCACCCATCTTAAAAATCTCTTAAAGTCAAAAAATCCAAAAAGTATTGAAATACTTTGTATGTTTATTAAGGCCGGGGTAGAAAGCACTCCGGTTGATATTAAATATAGTGGCTTTGAAATAGGACCAGAATTTGTAGTTGGCTATGGACTTGATTATGACGGTAAATACAGAGAGCTACCCTATTTAGCAGTTTTGGCGTAAATCTCTATATTGCTTTTAAACCCAAGAGTATTAAATTAAGAAGATGGAAAAGAAACAAGAAAATAAAAAAAATAACAATAGGTCCTTTTTTCTTTATGTTGGCTTAGGCCTACTAATATTTTTTGGGGTACAACAGTATAATGCATCTGTAAATGCCCCTGAAAGTAAATCATTTACAGTATTTAAAAGTGATATACAATCAGGGTTGGTTTCAGAAGCAACAATTAAAGAACAATCTAATCTTGTTGAATTTAAATTATTTAACGATGACAAAGTTTACCAAACCGAATACCCAGAAGGTTTTGAGGGTGAGGTATTCCAAATTCTTGTAGATGAAGACATAGTTCTTAATACGGATACCGAACCAGCAGGATTTCAAGATTATTTGTTTGCTTTTCTTCCCTGGCTTTTTCTTGCAGCATTTATGTTTTATATGTTTTCTCAAGTAAGGTCAAACGGAAATCAAATTATGCAGTTTGGTAAGTCAAAAGCTAAAGAGCTTGATGAAGAATCTCCCAAGGTTACATTTGCTGATGTTGCAGGTGTTGAAGAAGCAAAAGAAGAACTTGAAGAAATTAAAGAGTTTTTAAAATCGCCTGAAAAATTTAATAAACTTGGAGCAAAAATACCAAAGGGAGTACTTTTAGTCGGTCCACCTGGAACCGGTAAAACACTTCTTGCAAAAGCTGTAGCAGGAGAAGCAGGGGTACCTTTTTATAGTATTTCTGGCTCTGACTTTGTTGAGATGTTTGTTGGAGTGGGAGCGAGTAGGGTTCGTGATTTATTTAAAAAAGCCAAAGAAAATTCTCCCGCAATAATTTTCATTGATGAGATTGATGCAGTTGGAAGGATGAGGGGAGCTGGGCTAGGTGGTGGACATGATGAAAGAGAACAAACTTTAAACCAACTGCTTGTAGAAATGGACGGTTTTGAAACAAATCAAGGTGTTATATTAATGGCTGCAACAAATAGACCAGATGTACTAGATCCTGCATTATTACGAGCAGGGCGATTTGATAGACAAGTAATTGTTGGTAGACCTGATTTATCTGGAAGAACTCAAATTTTGAAAGTTCATGCAAAGGATAAACCCCTGGCTAAGAATATAAATTTTGAAACTTTAGCTAAGCAAACACCTGGTTTTACTGGTGCAGACCTAGCTAATCTATTAAATGAAGCCGCACTTTTGGCAGCTAGGAAAGATAAAAAAACTATTGGAAATTTAGACATTGAAAACTCTATTGATAGAGTTATGGCAGGTCCTGAAAAGAAAAGTCAAGTTATGACTGAAGAAGAAAAAAAGATAATTGCTTATCATGAAACTGGACACGCTCTCGTAGGCTGGGCACTTCCTAATGCAGATCCTATCCATAAAGTTACCATAATTCCTAGAGGTAGAGCACTAGGTTATACCCAAGCTCTACCGGATAAAGAAAAGTATCTTTCTTCAAAAGCAGAATTAAAAGATAGATTAGCAATGTTAATGGGAGGAAGGGTTGCGGAAGAGTTAATATTTGCAGATCCTACTACTGGTGCTTCTAATGATATTGAAAAAGCAACTGATATTGCTAGAAGAATGGTAATGGAGTTTGGTATGAGTGATAAATTAGGACCAATGCTCTATGGCAAAGGTTCTAATGAAGTTTTTCTAGGTAGAGATTATGGAAGACAGCAAGATTATTCTGATGAAGTTGCTTCTTCAATCGACGAAGAAGTTCGCAACCTTTTAAATGACGCTCATGTCATTGCGGGTAAGATATTAAAAAAATTTAAAAAACAAATGGAAGCAATGGTAAAACAACTTATGGAAAAGGAAACACTTAATAAGGATGAGGTTGCCGAAGTTTTTAAAAGCATTAAGAAAGTAAAAATTTCAGGATCAGGAAAAAGCTTAAAATTAGCCTAATGGATCGAAGTAATCAAACTAAAGTCGATATTGAGAATGCCCTTGCTAAGTTTATCAAACTTAAAACTAACAAGAGTGAAGAAGAAGTTGTAAATTTATCTAAAAAATTTCTGAACCAAATCGATGAAAAACTGTCTAATAAAACATCTACTAAAGAAATATTTCAACAATTACAAGAAGTAGAACATGATCAACCTATTTATTTAAATGGAATTAATTTTGTCAGCCTATGCGAACATCACCTACTTCCTTTTTTTGGAACTGTAGATATAGCTCTGTATCCCCAAAAAAAAATTGCTGGAATTTCTCGATTTGATGATTTAGTGCATTATCTTTCTGACAACTTAACACTTCAGGAAACTTTAACTAGAAACATCGCAAGTGAAATAGATGAGATCCTTAGTGCCAGAGGAGTGTTTGTAAGAACCAACGCTAAACATTCATGTTCTGGTTTATCAAACACCAGAGATTCATTTACTGATGTGGTGACTACATTTGCGACTGGTATTTATGAAATTGACCACACATTGAGAAATGAAGCTCTCTTAAATTTCAATTAGGTCGTTAATTTTGGAGTTAGATAAATTTTTTTTTAACAATTCTAAAAATATTCTTGGAATAGTGAACGTTACTCCAGATTCATTTTCGGGAGACGGAGTATATAAAAATGAAAATAAATTAAATAAATTACTAGATTTTGCTGAGAGAAACAATATTAACAATTTAGATATTGGCTGCGCCTCTTCAAAGCCAGGCTATGAAAATGTTGAAGTAAAAGAAGAATTAAAGAGGCTGAATTATTTTTTAACTAATATGAAAGGTAACTTTTCATTATCAATTGATACATCCGATCCTATTGTTGCAAGACTTGCACTTGAAAATAATTTTAAAATTTTAAACGACATCAACGGTTTTAGAGATGAAGAGTTAATAAGTACAGCATTAGAGTATGAATGTAATATCATAATTGTACACAGACATCCTAAATCAAAACATTTACATGAGAAGATGAACTACAGAAATAGTTCAAAAGAAGTCTTAGAGCATTTAGAAGAGAATGTAAGCCAATTAATTGATAAGGGTATTAATAAACAAAAAATCTTTATCGATCCAGGATTAGGTTTTGGGAAATTTGCAAAAGACTCCGTTGATTTATTAATAAATATAAAAGATTTAGTTAATGAAATACCGGTAGTTGTTGGATATTCTAGGAAAAAATTTATTGAAAATTTAGAAATGAACAACAAAGAAATCTTTGAGCACTGTATTAATTCAGGTGTTGCGTTCGTAAGATTGCATCTTACAATTTAGTAATTAGTGTAAGATATTAATAGCTTACGGAAAGGAAATATGGCAGGTTTAAAACCGAATGACTTTCATTGGATCATAGAAGGAAAATTAGCTGTATCTGAATGTATAGGTGGTGGTGGTTTAACTCCTCGTAAAATTAGACGAGAAGAAGAAATCCAGTGGATTAAGAGTCAAGGAATCAATGCTATATTTTCACTTCTAGATACTGATTTTAATTTAAAAAACTATCAAGAAGTTGGTTTTAGAACGTATCACTATCCTTTGAGTGAGGATGTACCTTCAGAATCTCTTAATATAATTTTTGAAGCTATTAAAGAAGCCCTTTCAGACAAAGAAAGAAAACTACTTATACATAGGGAGTATTTAGATGAAGAAGTTCCCGGAATTCTTGCAGGATATTTAATATATTCAAAACTTCTAGATGATCCGATACTTTCTCGAACCATTCTTGAAAAAATATTAGAGAAACCCTTATCTCCAAAAGCAATAGCATTAATACCATCTGATTAACTTATGTCTTTTGACATAACTATCACCGGCATTGAGGCATTTGGAAAACATGGTATCTATAAAAGTGAAAAGAATAATAAACAAAAATTTTTAATAGATATTTTTATAACACTTGAAAACCTAAGCGAAGACAATATTGACAATACAATTAATTATGAGAACTTAGTCGATAATTCAATTTCATTAGTTCAAAATAAATCTTATGATTTAATAGAAACTTTATCTATGGAAATTGGGAAAGATATTATTGAAAAGTACTCAGATTTAGAATCTTTCAGTTTGAAATATGTAAAAATTACTGTTCACAAACCTGAAACATCTCTAAGTAATAGAACGAAAAATATTTCTGTAACTTATAATGAACAACTTAAGTAGTATCTATCTTTCTCTTGGATCCAACATAGGAAATAGAGAGAGTAATCTGAAAATTGCCTTAAAAGAATTATCATCATTTGTAAAAATTAAAAAAACCTCTTCAATTTATGAAACTGAACCACTCTTGTATCAAAAGCAAGACAATTTTCTCAATATTGTGATAGAAATCTCTTACCTGGAGGATGCAGAAAGCCTTTTGAAAAATATAAAGAATATAGAGAAAAAAATGGGAAGGAAAGAAACATTTAGATTTGGTCCAAGAATTATAGATATAGATATTTTATTTTTTAATGGACAAGAAATAAATAATGAAGGTCTCACTATTCCCCATAAAGAATGGAGAAATAGATTGTTTGTTATTGCTCCACTTTATGAAGTTTTAGATAAGAAGATTAATGAAAGTAAATTTAATATTTCTAATCAAAAAGTTATCAGGGTAGGTAGTATAAAAATATAATTACGGGCACCAAAACTAGGGCACGATATGACAAAAGTTATTCAAGAAATAGATAAAAAAATATATTCAGAAGATACATGCTTCATCCCCACAATGGGTTCTTTGCATAGTGGACACCTTTCTCTTATTGAGCATGCAAAGCAGATGTCCCACTCAAAAACTGTTGTTTCAATATTTGTCAACAGAAAGCAATTTAATGACAGTCAAGACTTTCATAACTATCCAATTGATATTGATAAAGATATTCGATTACTTGAAAAGCTAGATGTTGATTATGTATTCATACCAGATGAAAGTTATATTTACCCCAACAAGAAAATCCAGGAAATAAATTCTGGTCCGATTGGAATGCAATATGATGGCAAATTTAGAGAAGGACATTTTGACGGTGTGCTTACAGTTGTAAATAGATTATTTAAATTAGTTAACCCTTCAGCAGCAGTATTTGGCAAGAAAGACGCTCAACAACTTTTTTTAATTAAAGAAATGATTAAGAAATTTAAAATGAATATACAAATATATGAAGGAAAATTAATAAGAGAGAAAAATGGCCTAGCTATGAGTAGTCGAAACTTACTTTTAACCGATCAAGCAAAAGAGAAAGCTTCAAATATATATAAAATACTATTAAATACAAAAAACTTTTATCAGGATTGTAAATCAATTTCTCAATCTATTATCTATGGAAAATCTTTATATGAACAGTTGGATATAGAATATGATTATTTGGATGTTGTAGATGTTAGTTCTTTTAGTGCGCCAGATAAAAATTCAAAGAAATTATTGTTAATTACTGCAGGTTATATTGAAAACATAAGACTAATAGATAATTTAGAGATTTTAAAATGAGTAACATAATTGCGATTGACATAGGTAATACAGAAACAACTGTAGGCATTGGTTCTAATGGCGTTTGGGACTCTTATAGGTTTACAACAAGAGACACAAACACCTCAGATGAACTTCTGTCTCTATTCAATTCAACTTTTCAGATGACAGAAGAGATGAAAAAAAATTTAAGAGGATCAGTTATCTGTTCTGTTGTTCCCCAAATCACAACAAATGTAAGTCAAGCAATTAAAAAATACGCAAATGTCGATTCGTTAATTGTTGGCCCAGGAGTAAAAACAGGACTTAAAGTCAATATTGACAACCCAAAAGAACTAGGACCTGACAGGATTGCTAATGCTGTAGCAGGCTATTTAAAAACTTCTGAAAATGTTATTATTATTGATCTCGGAACTGCTACAACATTTGACATAGTAAATAAAAATAAAGAATATCTTGGTGGCTCCATAGCACCTGGAATAAAAATTAGTTTAGAAGCCCTAACGTCAAAAACTGCTTCTTTAAAGTCAGTAGAACTTGACGTTCCAAAAAATGTAATTGGTAAAAATACATATGAAGCTATACAAAGTGGATTAATTCTTGGACATGCTTCGATGATTGATTCAATGATTGAAAAAATCATCTTAGAAATTGGTGTAAACCCGAAAATTTTACTCACCGGAGGGTTAAGCAGTGTTGTCCATCCAGCTTTAAATATTAATTGTGAATTTATTGAAAATTTAACATTAATTGGTCTTGAAGAAATATTTAATTTAAATAATTAGGCTGTTATTGTGAGTGAATTATCAAAATCTGAAAATGAAATTTATTCTCTAAGAAAAGAGAAAGAAGAGAATATTAAATCTAGTAATCTCGAATCATTCGCAACTAGTTTTAATAATGCGACCAACATAAATTTAATTCATTCAAATCATAGCAATACTGAGGCAGGTACTAAAACCAATATAAGGGTATCTGTAAGAGGAAGGATATTGGGAATAAGGTCTTTTGGTAAATTAACTTTTATTGATCTGGCCGACGAAACTGGAAAAATTCAACTTGTGTCTACTAAAGGACTATTAAGTGAGGATTTACATGAATATTTATCAAATATTGATGTCGGAGATATTGCTGGTGCATCTGGAACTTTAATGAAGACTAAAAAAGGAGAACTTTCAATTGAATTACAAGATTTTATTCTTTTGACGAAATCATTTAGAAACTTTCCAGAGAAATGGCATGGATTAAAAGATAAAGAAACCAGATTCAGACAAAGATATTTAGATTTTGTGGTTAACGATAGTGCTAGAAATGCTATTAAAACTCGGTTTAAAGTTTTACAACTAATTAGAACCTTCATGACATCAGAAAATTTTTTAGAAGTTGAGACTCCAACATTACAACCTAAGGCAGGAGGGGCAATCGCCCGCCCTTTCTTAACCCACCACAATGCTATGGGTATTGATATGTATTTAAGGATTGCACCAGAGTTATATTTAAAAAGACTCGTTATTGGAGGTTTTGAAAAAGTATTTGAATTAGGAAAAGTATTTAGAAACGAGGGTATTGACCTCACACACTCTCCAGAATTCACGATGATGGAGAGCTATGAAGCTTACACAGATGTCAATGGTGTAATGAATATGGTTGAAAAAATGTGTCAGTATATAATTGAAAATTTAGATAGTGGGTATGAAGTACAGTATTCAGGAAAAATAGCTGATTTTAATTTCCCATGGGAAAGAAAAAGCATGTTTGAATTAGTAAGTAAAAAGTTTAGTGTTGAAATATCTCATGATTCCAATCTTGATGATTTGAAAGTAAAATTCGGAGAGGAACATAGCATAACCACTGAATCTAAAACTATTGGTGAGTTTGTATTTGAATTATTTGAAAATCATATCGAAAATGAAATATTAAACCCTCTATTTGTTACAGATTATCCTAAAGAGGTTTCTCCTTTTGCTAGGGAAAGTAAAGATAAGCAAGGTATAACTGAGAGGTTTGAGTTATTTGCTTTTGGAAGTGAATTAGCTAATGGGTTTTCTGAACTAATAGACCCAAGAGACCAGGAAGAGAGACTAAAAACCCAAGCCTTTAAAAAGGCAGAGGGTGATGAGGAAGCTCATGTTCAAGATGAAGATTATATAGAAGCTTTAGAATACGGACTTCCACCAACTGGAGGATTAGGATTTGGAGTCGACCGTTTTGTAATGATGCTAACTAATAATGAATCAATTAGGGAAGTTATAGCTTTTCCACACATCAAACCTGAGAATTAAGAAGTTCTGTTAATTAGGTAATTATTTATATTTTCTAAAGTAGGAAATAAGTCATGATTTTTGAGATTGTAAATAGATTCGACACTTTTACCGTGATAACTGTAAATTATATCTTTTGATTTTTCAATAATCTTATTACTTGAAAACTCTTTTAATAAAGATTCAATACTAATTTCACCTTGGTGAACAGAATTTATGAGTTCTTGATATTTACTCTTATCTGAATCCAGGGCAATAAGAACTGGTAAGGTATATGTTCCTTCCATGATGTCATTTCCCGCAGGCTTTCCAAGGGTTTCTGAGTCAGAAGTGAGGTCTAGTATGTCATCGGAGATTTGAAATATAATTCCACAGTACCACCCCCAGTTACTAATCGCATTTACAACTTCACTATCAGCATTACTAGCAATTGCTCCAAGTCTCGCACTTGTTCTGATGAGACTAGCAGTTTTCCCTTCAATTACTTTTAGATAATCCTCTATTGAGTGATCCATATCAAAAGCTAAATTTAATTCTTTAGTTTGACCCTCAACAAGCTCAGCATAAGTTGATGCAAGCAGTTTAACTGACTCTAAACCCAATTCCTCAGCAGCGAGCTCAGAAGACCTTGCCAAAAGATAGTCTCCGGCAAGTATTGATAGAGTTGAATTCCATTTTGAGTTAGTGCTTTCAACTCCTCTTCTAGTAGTAGCATTATCGATTACATCATCGTGATACAAGCTTCCAATATGGATAAGTTCAACAGATACTCCAGCATCAATTATTCTCTTAATATTTTCTTTCTCATTGCCAAATTTTCCAGAAAGTAGTGAGATAATTGGTCTAAATCTTTTTCCTCCAGCTTTAATTAAATATTGGGAAATAGAAGATAAATATTCATTTTCTGAACTTGAAACTTGTAAGAGCCTATTTTCTAGGCTATTTAAATTATCCCAGAGGTCATCAAAAGGTATAATTTTTTTAATTTCATTGCTTTCCATACATAAAGAATACGATAAATGTATAAATACTTGTAATTTTCATTTAAGTGTAAAAACGTATAGTTATTAATATAAGAACATGTTTGAAAGATTTACAGATAGAGCTAGAAGAGTGGTTGTTCTTGCTCAAGAAGAAGCTAGAAGATTAAACCATAATTACATTGGTACAGAGCACATTTTACTTGGTTTAATTCAAGAAGGTGAAGGTCATGCAGCTAAAGCCTTAGAAGAATTAAATATCAACATCGAAAGTGTAAGGTCTGAAGTAGTAGAAATAATTGGAGAAGGTCAACAGTCTCCTAGTGGTCATATTCCATTTACCCCCAGAGCAAAAAAAGTATTAGAACTTTCTTTAAGAGAAGCTTTACAGCTTGGCCATAATTACATTGGTACAGAACATATTTTACTTGGCCTTATCAGAGAAGGTGAAGGAGTAGCTGCGCAAGTACTTAAAAAATTAGGTGCAGAACTTTCTCAAGTTAGGCAAACAGTTATTAAATTAATCTCTTCTTCTGGAGAAAGTAAAAAACAGCAATCTGCTTCGACTGGAGGCAGAGAAAGACCTGGATCTGGAACTGGTTCAGCAATTTTAGATCAATTCGGAAGAAATTTAACAAGGATGGCAAAAGAGGGCAAGTTAGACCCAGTTATTGGAAGAACTACGGAGATCGAGAGAGTAATGCAGATACTGTCTAGAAGAACAAAAAATAATCCAGTATTAATTGGTGAGCCGGGAGTAGGAAAGACAGCAATAGTTGAAGGTTTAGCTCAAAAGGTTATATCGGGAGATGTACCAGTTACCCTTGAAGGAAAACAAATTTACACCTTAGATCTCTCAGCTCTAGTCGCAGGATCAAGATATCGCGGAGACTTCGAAGAAAGATTAAAAAAAGTACTGAAAGAAATTAAAACTAGGGGTGATATTGTACTATTTATTGACGAAATCCATACCTTAGTTGGTGCTGGTGCTGCTGAAGGAGCAATTGATGCAGCATCAATATTAAAACCCATGTTGGCTAGAGGTGAATTACAAACTATTGGTGCTACAACTCTTGAGGAATTTAGAAAACATTTTGAAAAAGACGCAGCGTTAGAAAGAAGATTTCAATCAGTACAAGTTGATGAACCAAATCTTTCAGATGCAATAGAAATTTTGGATGGACTTAAAGATAGATATGAAGTTCATCACGGCGTTAGATTTACAGATCAAGCTATAGCTTCGGCTGTAAATATGGCAGATAGGTATATCTCAGATAGATTTCTACCGGATAAAGCAATAGATCTTATTGATGAAGCTGGAAGTAGAATGAGGGTATATAAAAAACCTCTTGAACCCGAAAAACAGCAAGTTGCAGACAAGTTAAAAAATCTTAGAGAGCAAAAAATAGATGCTGTTCAATCTCAACTTTATGAAAAAGCAGCACAGATTCGAGATCAAGAAAAGCTTTTACTCGATGAAGTGTCCATGGGTTCTTCAAGTGAAGTATCAGATATAGAAATGGTAATTGATGAGGAAGAAATCGCAGAAGTTTTAGCTCAATGGACGGGAATACCTGTTCATCGACTTACACAAGAAGAATCTGCAAGACTTCTTGAAATGGAAAATGAACTCCACAAAAGAATCATTGGACAAGAAGAAGCAATAACTGCTGTTTCCAAAGCTATTAGAAGAACAAGATCCGGTTTAAAAGATCCAAAAAGGCCCTCAGGTTCTTTTATATTCTTAGGTCCTTCAGGTGTTGGAAAAACTGAAACAGCTAAAGCTCTTGCAGAGTTTCTATTTGGCGATGAAGATTCTTTAATTCAAATTGATATGTCTGAATATATGGAAAAGCACACTGTAAGCAGGCTTATTGGCTCTCCTCCTGGATATGTAGGATATGATGAGGGAGGACAACTTACTGAAGCGGTGAGAAGAAAACCATTCAGTATTGTTTTATTAGATGAAGTTGAAAAAGCTCATCCAGATGTATTCAATACATTATTGCAAATTCTTGAAGACGGAAGGCTTACAGATGCTCAAGGTAGAACAGTAGATTTTAAAAATACAATAATTATTATGACTTCCAACCTTGGGACTAAAGACATAACAAAAAATATTGGATTTAGTAATTTGTCTGATATTGATAATTACGAAAAAATGAAATCGAAAGTTAGAGAAGAGCTCAAAAGATACTTTAAACCAGAGTTTTTGAACAGAATTGATGAAACGATTGTATTTCATGAGCTTACACTTGATGAGGTTAAAGAAATTGTTGACCTCATGCTTGACAGAGTTCATGAGCAGCTTAAGAATTCAGATCTTGAAATTGTACTTTCTGATGAAGCAAAACAATACCTTGCTACTGAAGGGTATGACAAAGAATTTGGAGCAAGACCATTAAGAAGATCAATTCAACGACTCTTAGAAGACCCACTGTCTGAAGAATTGTTAATGGGTAAATATAAAGCTGGTTCTACAATTGTTGTATCTTTAGACAACGAAGAAAAATCACTTGTATTTGAATCCGTCGAAGCTCCTCAAGAGCCTCCTGTTGACTTTGCCGATTCAGAATCTTAATTATTTGTCAAATTCAACTCAAAAACTTGCTTAACAATCAAGCCTATATAAAAATATTTGTCTAATATATATTTCGTATAGGTATTTTTATATACCTTCAACTAGTTGAACAAGGAGTAAAAGTGACTCGAATGAAGTCAAAATGGCTAATACTATTTATGGTATTTGCCTTATTAATTACTGCTTGCGGAGGATCTGATACCGCAGAAGAAACAGTTGATGAAGCAGAAGAAGCACCGGCAGAATCTCTTGATTCGCCAGCTACAACTGCTGCACCAACAACTACTGCTGGTCCAACCGCGAGTGTAGGTGTTGTTTATGACATTGGTGGACGAGGAGACTTATCTTTCAATGACATGGCATATGCCGGTTTAGAAAAAGCAATCGCTGAACTTGGAGTTGATGGAATAGATCTCGAACCTAATGAAGGTGGGGAAAATAGACCAGAACTTCTAACATTACTAGCTGATGAAGGAAAAGATCTAATTATTGGTGTTGGGTTCTTATTTGCAGATGCAATGACAGAAGTAGCAACAGCTTACCCAGATACTTCCTTTGGGATTATTGACTCTGCTGTTGACCCAGCTAACGTTTCAGGAATGGTTTTTGCTGAAGAGCAAGGATCTTATCTTGTAGGTGTAGCTGCGGGACTAAAAACCACAACTAACAAAATTGGTTTTATCGGCGGTGTTGAATTTCCATTAATTCAAAAATTTGAAGCTGGTTTCGTAGCTGGTGTAGCTGCATCATGTGCTGCTTGTACAGTAGATGTGAAGTATGTTACTTATCCACCTGACTTTGGAGGATTTAACGATGCTGCAAAAGCTAAAGAAATCGCATTAGCACAATACGAAGAAGGCGCTGATATTATTTATCATGCAGCTGGTGGTGCTGGTAACGGTTTATTTGAAGCTGCAAAAGAAGTTTCAGATTCTACTGGAACGAAAGTTTGGGCAATTGGTGTTGACGCAGATCAAGCTAAGACTGTATCAGCAGAATTGGCACCATATATACTTACATCAATGATTAAGAGAGTTGATGTTGCAGTTTATAACACAATCAAAGCAGTTGTTGATGGTTCATTTGCCGGAGGCGTAACTGTATTTGACTTATCAGTAGATGGTGTTGGATACTCAACCACAGGTGGTTGGATTGATGATATCGTTTCTGATATTGAGGCTTACAAAGCACAAATTATTAGTGGGGACATAGAAGTACCTGCTGCTCCGTAACAGGAATTAAAGTAAGAGTCCCAAGACATAAAAGCTTGGGACTTTACTTTTAAAATAAAATTTAAAAAACATGACATTAGCAATTGACTTATCAAATATTTCAAAATCATTTCCAGGAGTTAAAGCTAATGATGAAATTAATCTTAAGATACAAGAAGGCACCATACATGCAATAGTTGGTGAAAACGGTGCTGGTAAGTCAACTTTGATGAAAATACTTTATGGCATGTTAAAACAAGATTTTGGCTCAATAAAAATTTTTGATAATGAAGTCAACTTTTCCTCACCTAAAGATGCAATTTCAGAAGGAATAGGTATGGTGCATCAGCACTTCATGCTTGCTGACAATTTATCAGTATTAGAAAGCATAATTCTCGGTATGGATAAAGCATCACTCAAGGTTCTTAATAAATCAAAATATACAGATGAGATAAATGAAATTACTGAAAAATACTCGATGCCATTAAATACCCGATCTATGATCGATGAGCTTGGAGTTGGGGAAAAACAAAGGGTAGAGATTATAAAGGTTTTATTTAGAGGAGCAAAAATCTTGATACTTGATGAACCAACAGCAGTATTAGTACCACAAGAAGTTAGTGAATTATTTAATAATCTTAAAAATCTTAAAGATAGCGGAGTAACTATTATTTTTATCTCCCATAAGTTAGATGAAGTTTTAGAAATTGCTGATGAGATATCTGTTATGCGAGGAGGGAAGCACATAGATACAGTTGATGCAATTACAGTATCGAAAACTGATTTAGCAGAAATGATGATTGGACAAAATCTTCCAACCCCACCAAAGAGAGAAAAAAATTCTAAACAAGATAAATCACTTACAATTAAAGATTTAACAGCAGAAACTGAAAATGGAAGAAAAGCATTTGAAAAAATTAATTTTTCAATAAATCAAGGCGAGGTCGTTGGTATTGCCGGAGTAGAGGGTAACGGACAAAGAGAGCTAGCTGAATCAATATTAGGAGTATATCCAATTGAATCTGGTGAAATAATTTTAGGTGAGACAATAATCAATGACATGAGTACAAGGGATAGAAGGGAGTCAGGGCTCAGTTTCATACCTGAAGATAGACAGTCCCAAGGGTTATTAATGGATGTATCTCTTTCTGAAAATATTATTCTTGGAAAACAATCATCAACTAAATATAAGTCAAGATATTCAAATATAAAATTTAATGAAGCTTCAAAAAATTCCAATACAGTTATTGAAAACTTTGATGTTAGAACTCCTGGAAACAGTACCCTTGCTTTAGCACTTTCAGGTGGCAATCAGCAGAAATTTGTTGTTGGCAGAGAAATAGAAAATAAACCGAGTCTTTTAATAGCCTCACAGCCAACAAGAGGTATAGATATTGGCGCCCAATCTCTTATTTGGAACAAATTAAGAGATGCAAGGGATGATGGTCTCGGAGTTCTTTTAATTTCTGCAGATCTTGACGAGTTAATTGGGTTGTCTGACAGAATATATGTCATATATGAAGGAAGCTTTGTAAAGGAATTAGATCCAGAGAATGCCACTCCAGAAATATTAGGAAGTTATATGACGGGACTTAAGACATGAAATTATCTTTAAAATTAACCACTTTATTAGCACCAGTTTTCGCAATAATTGTTGCTTTTAGTTTGTCTACAATCATGCTTTATTTAATTGGTGAAGACCCTATAGAAACTTTCAAAATAATGTATGACTATGGAAAAACTGGTAAATCAATAGTTTCAATACTTAATAGGTCTGTACCCTTATATATCTCAGCCGTAGCAGTGGCAGTTGGATTTAAGATGGGCTTATTTAACATTGGTGTAGAGTCCCAATACTTAATGGGTGCTTTGCTTTCAGCCGCTCTTGGAGCGGCAGTCGCCCTTCCTTCATTTTTGCACATCACTTTAATTATTTTTGTAGCTGTTATATCTTCTGCATTCTGGGCAGCAATAGCTGGCTATTTAAAAGTAAAAAAAGGAGTTCATGAGGTAATTTCTACGATCATGCTTAATTATATTGGAACTGGAATTATCGCTTATTTGCTTGCAAATATATTTTTCGAAAAAGTCGAACTTTCAACTACAGCACCGCAAACTGATTTACTTCCAGAGACTGCAAGAATTCCATCATTAAATGCTTTCTTAGGAATAGAAGATTTGCCAAATCTTCACGGATTTATAATTGGTGCAGTTTTTATAGGGATTTTATATTACTGGATTGTATGGAAAACTTCCTTAGGTTTTGATTTGCGTGCCACTGGTTCGAGTCCGATGGCTGCAAAATTTAGCGGTGCAAATCCTGCCAGATTGACTATTTTAGCAATGATGATATCAGGTGCTTTTGCTGGTTTGGTTGGTATAGCCCCCCTAACAGGTTATTTCTTTAAATATACAACTGACTTTCCCTCTGGGCTAGGTTTTGCTGGAATTACAGTAGCTCTTCTTGGAAGAAATCATCCAGTTGGTATGGCACTTGGAGCAATTTTACTTTCTTTCCTTGAAAGATCTGCTCAAATACTTGATTTAAAAGATGTTCCAAAAGAAATTGAAAAAATCATGCAGGCCGTAATAGTGTTAACTGTTGTTGTAGCTTATGAAGTAGTTAAAAGATATGTTACAAATAGGCAAATTAAAGAAGCATCGAAAGTTATTGCTGATGATTAATTTTGTTAAAAAACACTATTTAATAATTCTTCCGATTGTTTTTATTGTACTTATTGCACAAATGGATAAATATGATCAACTCACTACAAGTGGAACTTTTGGAGCTGCAATTAGGCTTGCGATACCTATTTGTCTTGCAGGCCTTGGAGGCATGTTTTCTGAAAGGACTGGAATTGTAAATATCGGCCTTGAAGGGATGATGATTATGGGTACCTGGTTTGGTGCATGGGCAGCTTGGTTATATGGACCATGGTATGGAATTGTGGCCGGTATATTAGGTGGAGCACTTTTTGGTTTAATCCATGCGGTTGGCACTGTTACTTTTCAGGTAGATCATATAGTTTCTG
>Ga0222719_10001068_pt1 | contig 27205 bp, 27 predicted proteins | sample C33_34DmetaG_FD_165039 | JGI IMG/M metagenome (GOLD analysis project Ga0222719, IMG submission 165039) | Estuarine water microbial communities from San Francisco Bay, California, United States - C33_34D | ecosystem: Environmental > Aquatic > Marine > Unclassified | place: USA: California...
AATCAAAAGTTGTATCTTCGTCTATTGTAGGAAATGAGCTTTTTAATAATGAGATGCCCTGGTTTTGGTCTGATCAATATGACTTAAAATTACAGATGGCAGGTTTATCAAGCGGCTATGATGAATGTCATATTATTGGTGATATTGATGCTGCTGAATTCATAGCTTGCTATGGTAAAGACGGGTATTTAATTGCAGTTGATAGCGTGAATAAATCTAAGCAGTTCATGCTGTTTAAAAGAGCTCTAACCAATGGTTTTAGATTAGAGATGAACCTTTTAAAAGATCAAAATTTTCAGCCTGAGTCCATTTTTTCAGGTTCAAATTAGTTAAAATATACTTATCAACACGGAGATAAACATGACAATAAGATTTGATGACAAAGTAGTAATCGTAACAGGTGCAGGAGGGGGCTTAGGAAAGCAACATGCACTTGAATTTGCAAGAAGAGGTGCAAAAGTTGTTGTGAATGACCTTGGTGGTGCTGTTGATGGTTCAGGTGGCGCAAGCGATGCAGCCAATACGGTTGTTGAGGAAATTAAAGCTGAAGGCGGAGAGGCGATTGCAAATGGCTCTAGCGTTGCAGACAAGGAAGGGGTGTCTAAAATGGTTTCAGAAACCATGGAAAAATGGGGCCGCATAGATATCCTGGTTAACAATGCTGGCATCTTAAGAGACAAAAGTTTTCATAAGATTACAACAGAGGAATTTGATCAGGTGATGGATGTGCACTTTCAAGGGAGCTTCTTCGCATCTCATGCAGTTTATCCAATTATGAGAGAGCAAAATTTTGGGAGGATAATTTTTACTACTTCATCGGGTGGTCTTTGTGGAAATTTTGGTCAAGCTAACTATGGTGCGGCAAAAATGGGGATGATTGGATTAATGAATTGTTTAAAAATAGAAGGTCAAAAATATAATGTATTTTCCAGCGCGGTTGCTCCTGTCGCTTTATCAAGAATGACAGACTCACTATTTCCAGAGGGAATTGGGGAGAGATTTATGCCTGAATATGTAACTCCAGCAGTAATCTATCTGGCAAGCGAGGAAAGTGAAAATGGAGCTATTATTGGTGCCGGGGCTGGTGTTTTTACTAGATTTAGAATTCTTGAGACTATGGGTTTAGCTCTTGGAACGGGAGATAATATGACTCCTGAGAATATTGCAGCTGGTTGGGATTCAGTATCCGACATGGAAGATGCAAGAGAGCTTTTCAGCGGCCCAGAGCAAACTATAAAAATTCTTGAGCAGGCAGATAAATCTTAAGCAGTAAAACTTTCCCTCTGGGACATGAGTTTAGTATGCCTTTCAATCTCAGGATAATCGTCTAGATTTAATCGATTTAACCCAATAAAAAAGTCAGTGGTTGTTATCATTTGAATATCTGCAAAGGTATATCTATCACCAGCTACGAACTCAGATTCTGAGAGTACATTATTAAAGTATTTTAGAGATTTAATGCCAATATTTTTTTGGGTTTCTCCATATTCTTTATTTTGAGTTTCTAATGCTGACATTGCTGGATGCAAATGCCTAAATCCCATAGCTAAAGGTATCATCAATTCATTAAATATTCTTGCTTGCCACATCTCAATTGAGGCAATTTCGATTGGGCTTTCTCCAAATAAGTTAGGCTCAGGGTGTAAAGATTCTAAATATCTGCATATTGCTGTTGATTCCATGATTACAGTTCCATCGTCAAGTTGAAGTGCTGGAATTCTCGAGTTAGGCGCTATGGCACGATACTCTGGTGTTTTATGCTCACCTTCCATCATATTAATCTCAACCATCTCCACGTTAGTAATCTTTTTCTCTGCTAAAAACATCCTAACCTTTCTTGGACTATTAGCCATTTTGTTATCATATAATTTCATTTTTTATTCTCTCCAGCTTTTTTATTATCGTAATATCCCTTAAAGGCAATGTAGGTTTGAATTAGATTAGCGATAACAAATGCAGGTAAATCAACAAAAACAAATACTACAGCTCCAGCAAATCTACTAATACCTGTCAAAATGTACCCATTTAATCTTGTCTCATGCTTTACTGAGCTCACTAAGGCCAAGCTTAGAATGCTGAGAACTAAAATTACCCATTGCCCATATTCCAAGAAATTCTCAATCATGCTAAATACCTCATTAACTCACTAATTCTTGATTCGCTTTTTCAGCCTTTGCCCAATCATTGGGTAGTAGCTTAGAAGCCAGCAAGAAACTAGCCATAGATGGAATAAGCAACAATGAAGTAACACTCATAGCATATCTAATGGACTCAACTTCACTGTTATTTTCACTAAACAGATCTATCATCCAACCCGTAAAAGTTGGCCCGCCACCGAGTGAGATCATATTAAGAATAAAAAAGAATAAAGCGGTAGACATGGCTCGCATATTCACCGGAGCGAGAGTTTGAGCAATTGCAAAACTTGGTCCAAGCCATGTTCCAAAAAATAACAAAAATAATGTTGTTAATAGAAGGTGCGCTTCAACACTTGGTACCCACCAAGAATAAAGTGTAACTGGCAGGCATAGGGTAATTGCTATTGCTGGCAGCCACCCATAAGCTCTTACATTATTTTTACCCCATTTATCTGCTAGTCTTGCTCCAAAAAAAGCTCCTCCAGCATATGTTGTTCCATTAATTATCCCTAGAATAATTACAAGTGTTCTAAAATCAAAGTTTGGATCTAACGTTATTAAATATTTGGTTTGGAATGCAGAGGCTGAGTATGATACAAATGCTCCAAAAGCGCTTCCAAAGCACATAGCACGCCAAGCAGGAATCTGTAAGAGAGTCATTATTGACGACAAAAAAGGGGGTTTTGCTATTTCAGCATGCCCCTCAAATTCCATCGCTCCCCTTGCAGGCTCTCTTATAACCAGCTTTACAATAACAGCCAAAGCAATACCGGTTAATCCCAAGAAGATAAAGACTTGCCTCCAATTTACATCATCATTAGACGTTCCCATTAGTGATGCTGTTGCAAAGTAAGCCGCCATGACTCCTAACGGTATCCCCATTGAATAAACACCCAATGCGCTGGCTCTCTCTTCTTTGGGATACATGTCTGAAATGATAGAGTGGGAAGGCGGACTGCCACCTGCTTCTCCAATTCCAACCCCCATTCGAGCAAGACCAATCTGAATAAAATTAGTTGCCATTCCTGTTAATGCAGTAAAACCACTCCATGTGGCCAATGCTATTGAGAGTATGTTTACTCTGTTATATCTGTCAGCTAACCATGCTATGGGAATAGCAACAGTGGTATAGAACACAGCAAACGCTAAACCAATCAATAGGCCTAATTCGGTATTAGTTAGACCAAGATCTTTTTGTATAAATGGAGCTAGGATACCAACGATTTGTCTATCAATAAAATTGAAGCCATAGACAATTGTCAATAATATTAAAACAAAAGTTCTATAACCTTTTGATGGCTGTTGTTTATTCATCGATCAGACCCCCTAATCTATGAAGCTTGAATTATATGTCGGAGATAAAATTATTATCGATGTGAAAAACTTAGCTTTACCTTATTCCCAGTTAAGAGCACCACCAGTTTGGTATTCAATAACTCTGGTTTCAAAGAAGTTCTTCTCTTTTCTTAAATCCATTATTTCTGACATCCAAGGAAAAGGATTTGTAGCACCTTTAAACTCTTCCTCTAGCCCAATTTGAGTGAGGCGTCTGTTAGCAATGAATTGCAAGTATTCTTCCATCATAGAAGCATTCATCCCTAGAACACCCCTGGGCATGGTATCTCTGGCGTATTGAATCTCAAGCTCTGTCCCTTCAAGGATCATCTGAGCCGCTTCGTTTTTCATCTCCTCGTCCCATAGGTGCGGGTTTTCAATTTTAATTTGATTGATGACATCAATTCCAAAATTTACATGCATTGACTCGTCTCTTAAGATGTACTGAAATTGCTCGGCTGTTCCAGTCATTTTATTGCGTCTTCCCATTGATAGGATTTGAGTAAAGCCGCAATAGAAAAATATGCCTTCAAGCACACAATAGAAAGCTATTAGATTCCTTAGGAGCTGCTTATCGGTTTCTGTTGTTCCTGTCTGGAAGGTTGGATCAGAAATTTGTTGAGTGTACTTTAAACCCCATGCTGCTTTTTTAGCAACGCTAGGAATTTCTCGATACATGTTAAATATTTCTCCTTCATCCATACCAAGCGATTCAATGCAGTATTGATATGCATGAGTGTGTATTGCCTCTTCTAAGCTTTGTCTCAGAATATATTGACGACATTCAGGATTTGTTACCAATCTGTACAGAGCAAGAACTAGATTGTTTGCAACCAATGAGTCAGCAGTTGAAAAAAATCCTAGATTTCTTTTTACAATTGTCCTCTCATCCTCAGTTAAACCATCGTCTGATTTCCAAAGAGCTATGTCTGCAGTCATATTGACTTCTTGCGGCATCCAGTGGTTAGCACTACCGTCGAGATACTTTTGCCATGCCCAGTCGTATTTAAACGGAACCAACTGGTTGAGGTCAGCTTTACAATTAATCATAGCTTTATCATCAACTTGAACTCTGCCATTATGCATTTCGTCTAATTCTTTTACGCCTTCTGATGCATCAAAGGTTTCCATAGCCTTCTTCGCAGCTGCTGCTCTTGCACCTACCTCAATGTTTGCAGACGCAGCTGTTGGTGCATCTTCTGTTGCCTGAGCAACTGGCTCAACATGTTTGGGTGCCTCTGGTGTTGTGTTTTTAATTGCAGGGGCTACCTGAGTATCTTCTTTATTATATTCATCCCAATTTAACATTTCTTTCTCCGTTTTACTGACAGGCTTCGCAGTCAGGATCATCCAAGGAGCAAGCTTCTGGCACTGGGGCTGGCGCGCCGAGTTCATGTGGAACTTCAGGTGCTGATTCAGCTTGAGCACTGACTGCATTTAAGCTGCCTTGGTTGATGGTTGATTTTTCAGTTGTTGTTGCTGCTATAGATCTAAGGTAGTAGGTTGTTTTTAAGCCTGAATACCATGCCATTCTATAAGTAAGATCTAATTTCTTTCCATTTGCATTTCCTATGTAAAGATTTAGTGACTGAGCTTGATCAATCCATTTTTGTCTTCTGCTTGCAGATTCGACAATGTATTGAGGCTCCACTTCAAATGCTGTTGAAAATAACTTTTTAATATCATCGGGGATTCTAGAGATCTCACTTAAGCTTCCCTCAAAGTATTTCAGATCATTGATCATCACATCATCCCATAAATCTAAAGCTTTAAGCTTTCTAACTAAGTGCGGATTCACAATGGTGAATTCGCCAGATAAATTAGACTTAACGTATAGATTTTGATAAGTGGGCTCAATTGATTGTGTTACACCAGTAATGTTTGAGATCGTTGCTGTGGGTGCGATCGCCATGACATTGGAATTTCTCATGCCATCTTTTTTAACTTTTGCGCGGAGTTTTTCCCAATCTAGCGTCTCTGACTTGTCTACTTTGATAAACTCACTGCCACGGTTTTTTTCCAGAATATCAATTGAATCTTTTGGAAATATTCCTTGGCTCCACAGGGATCCATCATATGATGGGTATGTGCCTCTTTCCTTTGCAAGCTCGCTTGATGCATGGATTGCATAATAACTTATGACTTCCATGCTTCTATCTGCGAATTCGATTGCATCATCAGAGCAGTAGGGCGCATCCTGCATGTATAAAGCATCCTGAAAACCCATCAGCCCCATTCCTACAGGCCGATGCTTTAGGTTCGAGTTTTTAGCTGTATCTACTGAGTAATAATTGATATCTATAACGTTATCAAGCATGCGTAGAGCGGTTGTAACAGTGCGTTTTACTTTTTCTTGATCCAACATGCCATCTTTCATGTGTTGTGGTAAGTTCACTGATCCAAGATTGCAAACAGCTATTTCATCATTGCTTGTATTAAGGGTAATCTCCGTACATAGATTAGATGAGTGAATTACTCCAATATGTTGTTGCGGTGAGCGTAAATTACAAGCATCTTTAAAAGTTATCCATGGATGACCTGTTTCAAATAACATAGTCAGCATTTTTCTCCATAGATCCTTAGCAGGAATGGTTTTATGTTGATCCATTTTTCCTTCAGCAGCCAAAGCTTCATATTCTTCATATCTCTTTTCAAATGCTAGACCGGTAAGATCATGCAAATCTGGAGTTTCGCCCGGAGAAAAAAGAGTCCAGTTTTTATCTAGCTCAACTCTTTTCATAAACAAATCAGGCACCCAGTTTGCTGTATTCATATCATGGGTTCTTCTTCTATCATCTCCTGTATTTTTCCTAAGATCTAAGAACTCTTCTATATCTAGGTGCCAAGTTTCTAGGTAAGCACACATAGCTCCTTTTCTTTTGCCGCCCTGATTTACAGCAACAGCTGTATCATTAGCAACTTTAAGGAATGGAACAACACCTTGACTTTTTCCATTTGTGCCTTTGATATAAGAACCTAGCGCTCTAACTGGTGACCAGTCATTACCAAGCCCACCTGCCCACTTGGAAAGCAATGCGTTATCTTTCATTGCTCCGAATATTCCGTCTAAGTCATCGGGTATGGTTGTTAAGTAACATGAAGAAAGCTGGGGGCGCAGAGTTCCAGAATTAAACAGTGTTGGAGTTGAGCTCATGTAATCAAAGCTCGAAAGCAGCCTATAGAATTCTATTGCTCTTTCCTCTTTTTGATCCTCTTCTACAGCTAAACCCATGGCAACCCTCATAAAGAATATTTGAGGAAGCTCATATCTGGTATCCTGATAGTGGATAAAATACCTATCATATAAGGTTTGAAGTCCTAGATAAGTAAACTGATAGTCTCTGTCGTGGTCAATAGCTCCTCCCAGTTTATCAAGGTCAAAGTTTTTCAAAATTGGATCAAGCATTTCTAGCTCAACCCCTTTTTCTATATATGCTTTAAAGGCTGCTGGATAATAATTTTCCATCTCTGGATGTGAACTTTCTTCAGCTATACCTAAAAAAGATAGAGCTTCACTTCTTAGCTCATCCAATAAGATTCTTGCTGTCACATAGCTGTAATTTGGCTCCTGCTCAACTTTTGTTCTAGCTGACATAACAAGCGCTGATTTCATATCGCTAATTGACACACCGTCGTATAAGTTTTTAATAGATTCTTCCAGGATTGCATTCGCACTGACGTCTTCCAAGCCATCGCAGGCATGGTTCACCACAGCTGCCAGTCTATCTATGTCTAGTGGAACTTGGGTTCCGTCCTTCTTGGTTACTGATATTTTTGGCGCATCAATATTTGTTTGTTTGGGGGTGTCCTTAGATCTTTCTGTGGCTCTTTCTTCTCTATATAGGATGTATTTTCTTGCAACCACATATTCTTCATTACGCATGAGCTGAAGCTCAACCTGATCCTGTATTTCTTCAATATGCAAGGTACCACCTGATGGCATTCTTCTTTTAAATATTTCCTGAACTTCAGATGTTATTTCTTCAACTTTTCTGTGGATTCTTTCACTTGCTGCTGCGTTACCTGATTCGTTTGCCAAGAATGCTTTTGTAACTGCTACCTTTATTTTGTCATCTTCAAATGGTACAACTTTTCCGTTTCGTTTTATTACCCTTAGCTTCCCAGGCGCCGTGATGTTTAGGTCTTCAGATGGCATTGCTCCCAATGCTTCTTGCCCAGCACTTTCTTGAGTTTTCCCTAACTCCTGTATTGTCATTTTTATCCTCTATGTTTGTTTCTTTCGTTGGTAAATTTAATGGTAAATTACCAATGGGTGGGGTCAAAACGTCTTTTTTTAGATTTCGTTAACCAATGTCAATATTGTTACATTGTGGATAAATAATCAAGTAAAAAACACAATATATTGTGAATTCTTTTAAATTTTTCACAATATGCTGTATAAATGGTGTTTATTGATTGTGAAGAGAAAGTTAATAAATTGTGGATAAAATAAAATTTTTGGAGCTTATATGCCAACAATAATAGCTATAGATCAGGGCACAACTAGCACAAGAACAGTAGCTTTTGATGCTGACCTAAATATTATCCATTCAAAGCAAAAAGAATACCCTTTAATTTACCCTAATGATGGTTGGGTGGAGATAGAACCAAGGGAATTAATGAATTCTGTTTATTCAACAATTGATCCTGTTCTTGATGCTTGCGAAGATGTCTCTGCTCTTGGGATTACTAACCAACGCGAGACAACCTTGGTATGGGATTCAGATTCTGGAAAGCCTATTTATAACGCAATTGTTTGGCAAGATAGAAGGACAGCAGAGCAATGCATGCAGCTAAAAAAAGATGGTTATGAGGAAACTATCAAAAACGCAACCGGACTTTTGCTTGATCCATATTTTTCAGCTACAAAAATATCCTGGATTTTAAATAATGTTGATGGTGCAAGGCAGAAGGCTGATGCAGGTAAACTAAGGTTTGGGACAGTTGATACATATTTGTTGTGGCAATTAACTGATGGAAATGTTTATAAGACAGATGTAACAAATGCATCTAGAACCAATCTTTACAACATACATACAAAAGAATGGGATTCTGAGCTTCTTAAGATTTTTAATATTCCAAAATCTATGCTTCCAGAAGTATTTCCCTCCGAAAGTCATTATGGTTCGTTCGATAGGGGTAACAAGACCATTAAAATCACAGGAATAATTGGCGATCAGCAGGGTGCATTGGTAGGGCAAAGATGTTTTCAACCAGGTCAAATGAAGGCAACATTCGGCACAGGTTGTTTTTTAATGGTGAACTCGGGCAGCGAATACTTGCAATCGACTTCAGGACTTCTAAATACTCTTGGGTATGGTCTGTCTGGAAGTGTACCTTATGCATTGGAAGGAAGTATTTTTTCAGCTGGAACTATTATTCAGTGGCTGCGAGATAATTTAGAGTTTTTCTCAGATTCTGCAGAGAGCATTAACTTGCTCGATGAGCGCGGTGAATCTAATGGTGTTTTGTTTATTCCTGGTTTTACAGGAATTGGAGCTCCTCACTGGAATGCAGAAATAAGAGCAAGTTTTTACGGCATAACTAGAGACACAACCAAAACAGACATGGTTACAGCTGCTTTTAAATCTTTAATCTATCAAGTGATGGATATCAAAGAGGCTCTTAGTATTGATGGTATAGAAATTAAAAATTTATCCATTGATGGAGGAATGGCTGCTAATTCTAGTTTTTGTCAGCTATTGTCAGATTTTTTAGGGCAGGAGGTGCAAGTTCCCCCCAGCTTAGAGTCAACAGCTATAGGTGCTGCAATTGCAGCCGGAATAGGGGCCCACTTATTTTCTATTAAGAATTTGCAGAATCAGCAGTCAAATGATGCAACGATTTATCGACCAAGAGAAAAAATTTTTATTGAGAATGATTTGATTGAGTGGAGAAAGTTTCTGAAAGCTCTTCTAGACGCATATAATTAAAAATATACACACTAGCATTTAATTCATAAAGTAGTTTCTCTTCAATGATCTGAGCGATTCTAACTTGAGGTATTTTAAAATCTCTTATTTTTGCAGCTGTAAGTGTTTTTGTTTAGCGCTTATTGTAATAAACTAAGTCACTTTTAACTGAGTCCCCCTGGCTGGTAAGCATGTTTAATTTTAAAACTTTCAACAATATTGCTGAAGATGGTTTAAATATTCTTCACAAAAACAATTTTAAAGAAGTATCTAAGAATCCTGATGGTATGTTGCTTAGAAGTCATAATCTTACCAATGAAGACTTAGACAGCAATCTTTTGTGTATTGCTAGAGCGGGAGCAGGTACTAATAACATACCTATTAGTGCTGCAACAGAGAAGGGAATTGTAGTTTTTAATACTCCGGGCGCAAATGCAAATGCAGTAAAGGAACTTGTAATTTGTGGAATGTTGCTTTCTTCTCGAGGTATCGTTGAGGGCATCGAGTTTGCAAAAAATCTTGATCTTAAAGATTCTTCGGCACTAAACAAGGCAGTGGAAGCACAAAAAAAGACTTTTGCTGGCAATGAGCTTGCTGGCAAGACGCTTGGAATAGTAGGGCTTGGATCAATTGGATCAATGCTCGCCCAGGCAGCTCACACTCTTGAGATGAAGCTAGTTGGATACGATCCCTATATTTCTATAGAGAGCGCATGGAGACTTCCTAGAGAGGTCGAGAAAGCTGACACTATGGAAGCTCTCTTGCAGGAATCCGATTATGTCTCACTTCACGTCCCACTAGTTGACGAGACAAAAAACCTTATCAACAAATCTAGCCTGCAAAAATTTAAAAAAGGCGCCCGGCTAATTAATTTGTCTAGGGGCGGGATAGTTAATACCGCTGATGTAATAGCTGAGCTAGAAAATGGAAACTTAGCTAGGTTTGTTACAGACTTTCCGACCCCTGAGCTAATCAGGCGGTCCGCTGAGAATAATGATGTTGTGTTGCTGCCTCACTTGGGCGCTAGCACAAGAGAAGCTGAGGTAAACTGTGCTGTGATGGCTGCAAATCAAATGGTTAACTACTTAAAAGATGGCACCATTTTAAATTCAGTAAATTTCCCAAGAATCTCGCTTTCAAGAGGAACTAATTATCGATTAGTTATTATCAATCAGAATGAACCAGGAATGATTAGTAAAATTGCCGATTCAATTGCTGCTTGTGATATCAATATTGCTGAGATGACTAACAAAAGTAGAGATAAGATTGCGATTAACTTAATTGATTTAGAATCACAGGCCAGTGAAGAGTTGCTTAACCAACTTCGATCAGTTGAGCATGTGATGAGCGTTAGATCATTAAATACTAACAGTTAAAGTCTTAAACGTAATTTTCAACAAAGCTTTTATCAAAGGGTATGATTTTGTCTTCTTTCCCATCTTGGACTTTATTTGCCCAATCTGGGTCAGACAGAAGGGCTCTTCCAACTGCAATTAAATCAAATTCTGACTTATTGAGCTTTTCATGAAGTATATCCAGATCTGCTGTTTGGGTTTGATGGTCACCAGAATAGAGTTTTATAAAATCTTTATCTAAACCGACACTGCCAACACTAATAGTTGGAAGCCCCGTTGCCTCTTTTGCAACTCCAGCTAAATTTATTCCCTTAGTCTCAAATTCACCTTCCCAAAAACGACGATTACTGCAGTGGATAAAATCAGCTCCTGCATCTTTTAAGATGTTAAAAAATTTATTTAGTTCTTGTGCATCAGATGTTATTTTTGCTTCATAATCTTGTTGCTTCCATTGAGATACTCTTATTCCAACCTTAAAACTATTAGATGTTTTCTTTTGAGATGCTTCGATGATTTCTGATGCAAGCCTAGATCTGTTTTCAATGGAGCCACCATACTCATCAGACCTTAAATTGATTTGATCCCAAAAAAATTGATCAATTAAATATCCATGAGCTCCATGAATTTCCACTCCATCAAATCCAATTTCCTCACAAATCTTTGCATCTTCAGCATAAACTTCAATCAATTCTTTGATTTCTTCATGTGACATTTCATGTGCCACTTTCTTGCCAGGAACGACATATCCAGACGGAGTAAATCCTGGAACTTCTGGGATAGGGGGTATTCCAGGTTTTCTAATTCCACCCACATGCCAGAGCTGACAAAAGATAGATGAATTATTTTTATGGACTTCGGAAACAACTTTTTCCCACATTTTTTTTGCGTCATCTGTTTCTAAATTTGGAACATTTGGATAACCGCTCGCAGCTCGATGACTAACTTCCACTCCCTCAGTCAGTATCAAGCCAACGCCACCTTGAGCTCTTTTTGCATAGTAGGTTGGAGCATAGTCTTTTAGCACTCCATTTGGAGAAAAATTTCTTGTCATAGGAGCCATCACAACCCTATTTTTTAGCTTTAAACCATTCATGTCATAAGTAGAAAAGAGAGTGTTTTTTGGGTGATTCATGTGAATTATTTATAGTTGATATAAGTAAGATGTATTCTAATTTATTTTTTTTTAAAAAAATACTTGCCCACAGAACCAAATAGTGTTAATGGAGCTCTTATAATCGCTACATACAATTGTGTAAGTTTAAGCTAAATGTAGTGTAAACTACTGATTTACGGTTATATTATTATAATTTGATTAGTTTTTGATCAATTTGAATGAAACCTTATTAAATCAGTCTAAAATGTAGGAATATGAAGTTATCCCAAGCTTTATCCACAGTTTTTGTGGATAAAATTTAAGCAGTTTTTGAGTGTGATTTTTTTGAATAATTTAAACTTTCCTGATACTTGGTTAGAGCCACTTGGCAAAGGATTTTGCAAAGATTTTTTTGATGAAGTTGAATCAAAATTATTAAAATTAAAATCTGAAGATATAACTATATTTCCGCCAATGCAATCTATATTTCGTGCTTTAGAATTGGTTCATTTTAATGAGGCTAAAGTATTAATCTTAGGGCAAGATCCATACCATGGTTTCGGGCAAGCAAACGGCTTATCTTTCTCGGTCAGTAAAGAGATCGCGATCCCTCCTTCTTTAAAAAATATTTTTTTAGAATTAAAAAATGACTTAAATATTGCCATTCCTAAACACGGCGATTTAACTTCATGGGCTCAACAAAAAATCTTGTTATTAAATTCTGTTCTCACAGTCGAGCAAGGTAGGCCAAATTCACACAAAGAATTAGGTTGGGATAAATTAACGAATAAAATTATTTCCCAGTTAAGCCAAAGGGGAAATATGATTTTTGTTTTATGGGGTAATTTTGCTAAAAAAAAATATCATCTAATTGATAAAAACAAAAATAAAATTTTATCTGCCCCTCATCCTTCACCTCTTTCTGCATATAGAGGATTTTTAGGATGCAAGCATTTTTCAGAAATTAATAAAATTTTAATCGAGCATGGCTCCAGTGAAATTAATTGGGAGTTAGATTAATTTATTTCAGAAAATCTATCTATTTTACCAAAACAAGATGAGAAAATTCTATCTTGATCATGGTAGCTTCGTCCTATAATTATGAATTCAGAGATTTCTTGGAGGGTTGAGTGAGCAATTAATCTTGTTTCTTTTTTTAATTTTCCTAAATACTCCATTCTTGCAATTATTTCTTGTCCTTTAAAGCAGCCCTTACTAAAACTAACCCTGATATTTTGTTGCCCTAATTCATGAGGCCTATATCTGCCAGTTTCTCCAAGCCCAATTTCATGATCGCCCAAAATTTTTCTATTTATAGCCCAATTATCTTTGCTTAGGGCATCTATATCGCCTGGAAATTCATCACTTTCACTAACCATTAAAGATAAAGATGCTTTGCTAGAGCTTAAGATAAGACACTCATTTGGAAGCATTTTCTGATTTTTTGATCTTGTAAAACCTATAACTTTCAAGCTCAGGAGCCCAGCAGAGACTTTATAAAATGGTAAGAATTTTGTTATTTCACTTAAAAAAATATCTTTTAATTCATTTTTAATAATAATTAACCACCTGTTTTGATTAAAAATAATTTCAAAGTTGCATAAAATAAAACCTTTTTCATTACACAAAGAGGAGATTTGGCCTGTTTTATCATCTATCAAAGTGCAATCCGACGTTACCTGTCCTTGTAAAAGATTCAAGACAGAGTCAAAATCACCGTTTAAATGAATTACTGCAATATCCTCAAGGTTTGCAGCTCCATATTTTATAAATTTAGAATTTATCAATTTATTTAATTAACAATTTTAGTAAAGATACTATATTAGATTTATCAATGAATACAGACATTAACAGAACAAAATGGAAGTGCAGAAGAGGCCTCAGAGAGCTTGACCTTCTATTTAGGAGATACAGTGAAGCAAGGCTAGATACCCTTTCTCAAGAAGATTTTGAGATGTTTAATACTATTTTAGACCTTGAAGACCAGCCTTTATATGATTTCATATTCAAGAACGAAACTTTAAATAGCCCTGAGCAAGAAAGCTTTATTTTAAATAACATAAAAAACTTCACAGATAAGTGAAACTATTTCAAATCACCTTTGTCCAAATGAGCGAGGAATTTTATGGGGATTAGTAAAGGGGATGAAGTGTTTGTAAACGAAATCAAAGCTGGAAACGAAATGGCGTTCGAAGCCATGGTTTTAAAGTATCAACCTAAACTAATGTCTTCTTTGATCGGATATACAAAATCTCAAGATCAAGCGGAGGAGTTATGTCAAAAAACATTTATTAGAGTTTGGCAAAAAATAGACTCTTTCAGGGGAGACAGCGCTCTTTTTACCTGGATTTACAGGATAGGTATAAATTTAGCAAAAAATGACTTTGCTAGTAGCTTTTCTAAAAGCTCTAAAATTACTGACTCGCTGGATCAAAATGAACATGACGTTGTTCAATACCTCTCTCCAGAAACTGAGCTCATAGCATTGGAGTCAGAAAATAAGATTATGGGATTTATTCAAACTTTTGATGCTGAAACCAAGACAGCTTTTACATTGAGAGAGATTGATGGAAGAACCTATGAAGAGATCGCTCAAATACTTCAGTGCCCAATTGGAACCGTTAGATCAAGGATATTTAGAGCAAGACAGCTAATATTAGAATTTATGAATAAGGAGAACATTATAAATGGATAAAGACTTAGAAAAACTATCTGCCCTCTATGATGGAGAGCTTTCATCAAAAGAAACGCAGGAGAGCCTTGCTGAGATGAATGCAGACGAAGACTTAAAAAATACTTTTCAAAAGTTTGGTCTTATTTCAGATTTGGTGCAAAGGCATTCAGATCAAAAAACCACAAAAGTTTTCTTTTTACAAGATTACCTCAGCAAAATTAATCCTGTGATGAGCAATTTGGTTACAGCTGCGGCAACTGTCATGATCACATTAATAATTTTGTATCAATTTGATGAAGATCGGTTTCAAGTTGATAAAAGCAGCTCTTTGCAGCTCTCATCAGCACTTTCAAGCGAGCAGGCAAAATATCAGTTGTTAAATACTGATCAAAATATCATGGAGCATATGATTCATATTATGCAATCCAACAAGGCTCATAATTCTCAGCAGGTATCTAAAAATTGGATTCCTGTGGGGTTTTCCGTTAGTCCAAATAACCCAAATCAATATTCAAATGGAAGAAACAATCTATTTTTTCATCTTGAAAATAAACAACTTGGTATTAAAAAGGTAAAATACTTTAAAGCAAATAATAATTGGATTTATTTAATTCCATTGCAAGATGGAAGACTGTTAACTGCCTATGGGGATGTCCCTCCATCTGTAGCTGACCCTATGATCCAAACAATTTATCAAAGGAAATAATATGAATCTTTTAAAAAATAAGATTACTCTTTTATTCGTTTTAGGATTTACAGCCTTTACAAATGCAGCATTGCCTACTGATATTTCAGAACTGGTTGAAGCTTCTGCACCTGCTGTGGTCAATATAACATCTCGCAAAGAAGTAAAAATGCAGAACTCTCTTAGAGGGTTTGATGAATTTGAAAGATTCTTTGGGATTCCAAGAGGCAGGGGCTTCCCTCAACCTCAACAACCTGAAACAAGAGAAGCTGTCGCATATGGCTCTGGTTTTATATTTAAAGATGGTTATTTGTTAACAAATTTCCATGTTGTTGATGAGGCTGAAGAAATTACAGTTTCTTTGAATGATAGAAGGGAGTTTTCTGCTGAGGTAGTTGGAATTGACCCTCTCTCAGATCTAGCTGTTTTAAAGATTAAGGGTAAAAATTTACCGAAAGTCTCTATTGGCGACAGCGAGAACCTTAAGGTTGGAGATTGGGTTGTTGCAATAGGCTCTCCTTTCTCATTTGATTTTTCTGTCACTGCAGGAATTGTCAGCGCAAAAGGAAGAAGTATTCAAAATCAAAATATTGGAAATTATGTTCCATTTATTCAGACTGATGTTGCAATCAATCCCGGTAACTCTGGAGGACCACTGTTTGATTTAAATGGAAAGGTTGTTGGAATTAATTCTCAAATTTATTCTCGAAGCGGGGGCTATCAAGGCCTTGCTTTTGCAATACCTATTGATGTTGCAATGGAGGTTGCTGATCAGATCATCGAAGATGGTAGTGTTGCTCGAGGATATCTTGGTGTCAGAGTTGGTGAAGTTGATAATGACCTTGCTGAGGCTCTTAGCATGGAGAAACCCTATGGTGCTCTAATTACTGATGTTGAGAAGGGCGAATCTGGTGACGATGCTGGATTACAAGCAGGAGACGTAATAATTGAATTCAATGGCAAAGAAATAAAATTTGGTTCAGATCTTCCCCATGTTGTTGGCAGAATCCAGCCTAAAACAAAAGCAAATGCAAAAGTCATTCGTGATGGAAAAAATGTTAACTTGAAATTCGTTCTAGGTGAATTACCCGCTGACGAAAGAACATTTATTCCAGCTAAAACTGAAATCTCCACTGATCCCCTAGGACTAAAGATTGAAGATCTGTCCGAAGAGAATTCTCGACCAAGCGATCCTGAAAATGGGGTATTGGTCTTAAGAGTTAATAATGGATCTCCTGCCTATGGAAAATTAACTAGGGGAGACATTATCACTGAAGTTATTTCTCAGGGTAAGCGTTATACCATTGAGGATGCTGAGACTTTTGAGCAATTGATTGAGCAATTTGATGAAGGAGATAAATTGGCAATTGTAGGTCGTCGAAATAATAATAGATTCTTTGTTGCGGTAACCGTAAATTAAATCCATTTTAAATGCATAAGAAAAGCTGATAACAGGTCAGCTTTTCTTATAGAATAGTCATGCATTTATCAGAAGATGAAAAATATTAGAAACTTCTCAATCATTGCCCATATTGATCATGGGAAATCGACCTTGTCTGATCGATTAATAGAATATTGCGGAGGGCTTTCTCAAAGAGAAATGTCTGAGCAAATTCTTGATTCTATGGACATAGAGAGAGAGCGCGGGATTACCATAAAAGCACAAGCCGTCACTCTTGACTACGAGAGAGATGGTGAAACTTATCAACTAAATTTTATTGACACACCTGGGCATGTAGATTTTTCTTATGAAGTATCTCGTTCACTATCTGCTTGTGAGGGTGCTTTATTAGTTGTTGATGGATCTCAAGGAGTTGAGGCTCAAACATTAGCTAACTGTTACACCGCAGTTGATCAAAACCTTGAGGTATTGGCTGTGATAAATAAAATTGATTTGCCTCAGTCAGAGCCAGACAGAGTAAAGCAAGAAATCGAGGACATGATTGGAATTGATGCAACCTCAGCTCCACTTGTAAGTGCTAAGACCGGTCAAGGAATAGAGGAGCTACTCGATCTATTAGTAGATAACATCCCATCACCTGAAGGTGATCCGGCTGCTGATTTTGAAGCACTAATTATTGATTCATGGTTTGATGCATACTTGGGAGTGGTCTCTTTGATCAAAGTTATAAACGGATCTATTAAAGAAGGTCAAAAAATCAAGGTATATTCAACTCAGCAATCCTATTTAGCAGATCAAATCGGGATTTTTTCTCCAAAAAAAATAGCAAAAAAAGAACTAAATGTTGGTCAGGTTGGTTACATGGTTGCGGGCATCAAAAACATTCAAGGAGCTCCGGTGGGTGACACCATCCTAGATTCCAAAAATGATACGTCTAAACCTTTACCTGGGTTTCAAAAAGTTTTACCAAAAGTCTTTGCCTCTTTGTTTACCGTTGATTCAGATGAGTATGAAAAATTTAGAGATGCTCTTTCTAAATTAGTATTAAATGATTCTGCTCTTATATATGAGCCAGAGGTATCAGATGCACTAGGATTTGGTTTTAGGTGCGGTTTTTTAGGGACTCTTCATTTAGAAGTTGTCAGAGAAAGACTTGAAAGAGAATACGACCTAAATCTGATTTCTACCGCTCCATCTGTTCAGTATCAAGTGGTCAAGACTGATGGTGAGATCATAGATTGCGACAGTCCATCTCAGCTTCCGGCTCTCAGTAACGTTAGTGAAATCAGAGAGCCATACGTTTTAGCAACCATCTTGACTCCAAAAGATTATGTCGGGAATGTTATTACATTATGTACTCAAAAAAGAGGTGTTCAAAAAGAGATGACATATTTTGGCAATCAAGTTTCTATTGTATTCGAAATGCCTCTTGCAGAAGTCATCATTGATTTTTTTGATCGGCTCAAATCTACCACCAAGGGCTATGCTTCCATTGAGTACAATATCACTGAATTCAAAGCATCAAATTTAATTAAATTAGATGTATTGCTTAACAATGATGTTGTTGATGCTTTATCCATTATTATTCATAAAGACTTCGCAATGAGTCGAGGAAGAGAGGTAGCAAAAAATCTACAAAAACTTATTCCTCGTCAAATGTTTGATATACCCATTCAGGTTGCTCTGGGCTCTAAAATTATTTCTAGAGAAACAGTGAAGGCCCTAAGGAAGAACGTTACTGCTAAATGTTACGGCGGAGATATAACGCGAAAAAAGAAATTGCTTGAGAAGCAGAAAGAAGGCAAAAAGAAAATGAAACAGTTTGGAAGAGTCTCCATCCCTCAAGAAGCCTTTTTAAATTACTTCAATTCAGGAGAGAAATAATGTTTAGCGATCCAATTTTCTTGCTATCCTTGCTTGCCGTGTTTGGTCTTATAGGAATTTGGGTCTATCAAGTCTTACAGGAGACATTAACCGAACAATCTCAGCAAATAATTTATATCACAGGCCTTACAGCATCCCTGATTGGTATTTATAGAATTTTTGTTAATGCTGGAGATTTGGGGTCAGTTTTACTGATTGGCTCAGTCATATGTTTAATTATTTTGTTGGTAGGTATATTCAGCAAAAATGCTTTACTGAAAACAACAGGAAGAGGATGGTTTGTTCCGGTATTTCTAATTTTTATTCTGCGCACTTTCATTTATGAGCCATATCAGATACCTTCTGGATCCATGATTCCAGGGCTAAAAGTTGGAGATTTTATCCTTGTTAACAAACATAGTTACGGCTTAAAGGTAAATAGAATTGGAGATACTTTTGCATTATCAGCAGATCCTGAGTACGGAGATGTTGTTGTTTTTATTCCTCCACATGTCAATGTCCCATATATAAAACGTCTGATTGGAAAACCTGGAGACACCATTGGCTATCTTAATAAAAAAATTTATGTAAATGGTAAAGCTATACCCCAAGAGCTAATATCTACCTCGGGGGAGGAGACTTTTTTAAAAGAAACTTTGGGGAATTCAGATCGAATGATCAGGATTATTGGAGGTAGCGCTTCTTACCCTGAGGAGTTTACTGTCCCAGCAAACTATTATTTTGTTATGGGGGACAACAGAGATAACTCTAGTGATTCAAGGTACTTTGGCTTCGTTCCGAGAGAGAATTTTATGGGCACAGGAGAACTAATTTGGATGACGTGGGAGTGTTGGACATGCTTACCATCATTTGAAAGAGCTGGTTTTATACAATAGATGCTATGAGCAAAAATTCCCTAGCAGTCAATAAATCATATTTGGACTTGCCCCTGTTTAAGCAAGCCTTAATACATAAAAGCGCCTCTTCGGATCAAAACAACGAAAGGCTAGAGTTCTTAGGGGATGCAACCCTAGAAGTGGTTGTATCTGAGTACCTTTTTAATCGCTTTGAGACATTGGACGAGGGTAAGTTAACTCAAATGAGAGCATCCTTAGTTAACACGCAATCATTAGCAGAAATTTTTCAACAATTGGATTGCAAAGATCTACTTCAAACTTCTAAAGGGACAAATAAACTAGATGAATCGCATAAGTATTCAATTTATGCTGGGACACTTGAGGCATGCATAGGAGCAATTTTTGTTGAGAGAGGCTTTGAGGAGAGCAAAGGCTTTATAATGAAGCTTTTTCAGAATCATTTTTCTCTTTTAAATGAATCTGCAGAATTCAAGGATGCTAAATCAAGATTGCAAGAAGCCTTGCAGGCTCAGGGAGCTGAACCACCTCAGTATATTGTTGCGTCAAACAAGAAAGGAAATAATTTTGAGTGTAGTGTTACGTTCAATGGAAAAACTTTTCGTGCATCTGATGCAATTAAAAAAGAATCTGAGCAGAAGGTTGCCGCACTGGTTTTGCATGAATTGGACATACTATGAAGAAGCAGTTTTGTGGATACATTTCTATCGTAGGTAAGCCGAATGTTGGTAAATCAACTCTTCTAAATACCATCTTGGATAAAAAAATATCCATCACCTCGCGTAAATCGCAAACCACTAGAAATAATATTCTAGGAGTAAAAACAGATAAAGAATTCCAAATGGTTTTTCTAGACACTCCTGGAATTCACCTCAAGGCTACCAAAACACTTAACAAGGTGTTAAATCATTCAGCCTTAAGTGTTATTGAGGATTCTGATTTAGTTTTATTTGTAATTCAGCGAACTGCATTGCAGGATCAGGATAGGCAGGTGTTAAAAAAAATCAAAGAAACCAAGGTCCCCTCCATTTGTGTTTTAAATAAAGTGGATCAAGTGCAAAATAAAAATGATCTTCTGCCTTTAATACAAGAGATTGATTCAATTTATTCATTTAGCGACTATGTGCCTATTTCTGCCTTGAATAATGATGGGATTGAGGACTTGCTTGAATGTATTAAAAATTCACTGCCAGAAAACAACCATCTATACCCAGCAGAATCTGAAGAAAAAGAAATTCCAGATAATTTTTTTATCAGTGAGCTTGTAAGAGAAAAGATTATTAGATCCCTTGGAGATGAACTGCCTCATGAAACATATGTGGCAGTGGAAACAAAGGCCATGGAAGGCAAGATGCTGTCAATTGGCGTCATCATTTATGTTGCCAGAGATAGCCAAAAAAGCATCGTCATAGGTCATGAAGGCTCTAATTTAAAAAGGATAGGCCAACAGACCAGAATTGAACTTGAAAAAATGATTCATAAAAAAGTCTTTTTAAAAACTTTCGTTAAGGTAAATAAGAACTGGAACAATGATGCTCAATATTTAAGCAGCCTTGGAGTTGGCAGCAACCAAGATGCCTCATAATTGGGAGCAATGCTTTCTTTTGCATGCCAGGTCATTTGGAGACACTTCCATAATTGCAGATGTCTTTACCGAATCCTCTGGAAAAGTTTCAATCATGGCTAAGGGCGCAAAAAATCCACGATCAAAGTTTTTTGGTTATTTGGTTCCGTTTTCTGCTTTGAGAATCATTGTGACCGGTAAATCAGAAATGAAGACTTTAACTCAAATAGATTCCAATTTTCTCTCTCAGTCTGTAAAAGGGCCACATGATCTGTACACCTATCTATATGTAAATGAGTTAATGATACGACTTCTGCCTAAAGGATTGCCAAATCAAGAGCTTTACGACCTTTACCAAAACTTTGTTGAGTTAGCCAGAGCAGATGCAATTTCTGAGCTTGATTTGAGGGCTTTTGAGTTAGACCTTCTTGATGTGCTCGGATATGGAATTAATTTTGATACGGATAGCAAAGAGAATACAGAATTTAAAGATTCAATTATTTACACATACATACCAGAAAAAGGGTTTCATCAAGCAGGTGATACTGAAGGTTTCTCAGCCAAGGAAATTGCAGCCATTAAAAATAGAACCCTTGAAGCCATTGATAAGCTAAAATTAAAACAGTTATTAAAGGTTGCCATCAGTGCATGCTTGGATGGAAGGGAGCTAAGCAGCAGAGATTTCTTTAAGAAAATTAGAATATGATTTACGGAATAGGTACAGATTTAGTAGATTTAGATAGAATTAGAAAAATGAAATCTTTATCTTCATTTGCAAATAAAATACTGGGCACTCAAGAGCTTGAGCATTATGATGAATTGCCAGAAGGCTCTAAACTATTTTATCTTGGTAAACAGTTTGCAGGGAAAGAGGCCTTTGTAAAAGCCTTAGGAACAGGATTTAAAGAGCCAATCTTCCCTAAAGAAGTTCAAATATTAAGAAATTCACATGGCAAACCAGAGTTCTCATTGTCAGCTGCAGCAAAATCTTATGTTGAGGGCTTGGGCATCACCAAATCACATGTTAGTCTAGCCGATGAAAGCAACCACCTACTTGCATTTGCAGTATTAGAAACATGAATAAAATACTTCTCTTAGGACCACCAGGTGCTGGAAAAGGCACCCAGGCAGATATTATTTGCAAATCTTTCAGCATTCCTAAAATAAGCACGGGTGATATGCTGAGATCAGCTATTGCATCTGGAAGTGAGCTTGGTAAAAAAGTTACAGATATTATGAATTCCGGTGGCCTGGTTTCAGATCAAATTATTATTGAGTTAATTTTAAATCGCATTGGTCTGAGTGACTGTGCGAATGGGTTTTTATTTGATGGTGGTATAAGGACTGTCGGGCAGGCAGATTTATGTATCGAAAATAGCATAGAGTTTACTCACGTGATTGAAATTCAAGTTGATGATCATGTAATAGTAGATAGGATGTCCGGCAGAAGAGTGCATCCTGGCTCTGGAAGAAATTATCATCTTGTTTACCAACCGCCGAAAAACGAAGGTTTGGATGACATAACTGGAGAGCCTCTTATACAAAGAGAAGATGATATGCCCGAAACAGTCAAGCACCGCCTTCAGGTTTATCAAGATGAAACTAAACCACTTGTTGCATATTATCAAGACCAACAAAGCAAATCCTTTCTCAAGTACATTGCTGTGGATGGATCTCAACCCGTTGAAAAAGTATTTGAGGATATTGAGAAAAATTTCTAATTGAATGAAAGTTTTATCTCTTGATGTCAGTGGAAATTATTCATCAATCTCTTTGTTGCATGATGATGAAGTAAATACTTTCACTCAAACCCATGATCGAAAGGATAGGCCAGATTGGGATAAGCTTTTTGCAAGTATTGGCTTTGATTCAAAAGAAGGCTTTGATAGTCTTGATGGGATGGCTTTTGCTTGTGGTCCAGGTTCATACACCGCACTTAGAATCACTGCCTCCTTTTTAAAAGCTATTGCTGAAGTTAAAAAATTACCATTAATAGCTATTTCAAATCTTTTATCAATGGCGCATGAAGCTTCCCAATGGATTGATGAGGCTGATGCAAATATTTACGTTGCTTTAGAGGCTGATAAAAAAGAAAGCTATTTTTGCAGTTATCAAAAAAACAATCACAAGCTTACTCCACTTTTAGCTGAGGGTATTATGCAGATGGATGAGCTCTTAGAATTATTAAAGAAAGATGATTGCTATTTTGTTGGAACTGGCTGGCCAATGGCAGCAGAAAATCATCAACAATTTTTAAATCATGTAACTGGAAGCGCTGAGCCAATTGCAATTATCGCCAAGCAAAGCCTAGAAACTGGTGAAAGTTTCCTGCCAGAGGATGCAAATCCTATTTATCTTAAAACTCCTAATTATAAAAAATCATGATCTCAGATTTTTTTCTAGCGCTACTTCTCGCCCTTATCCAGGGCTTAACTGAATTTTTACCTGTTTCAAGCTCAGCGCATTTATTGTTTCCATCATTGCTCTTTGGTGCAAAAGATTTTGGTATTGTATTTGATATATCAGTTCATGCCGGAACCTTGGCCGCAGTAATTTATTATTTTAAAAAAGAACTGCTTGAATTGATTCGTGCTTGGATGCCATGGACGCAATCTAGGAACAAAGAAAGTTTTTTGTTGGGACTAAACCTTATAGTTGCAACTCTACCAATCGTGCTGGTTGGATTGATTGCCTCTGATTTTGCTGAGTCTAGATCTACAAACATTGACTCAATTGCTTGGGCAAATCTTATATTTGCTGGATTGCTATATGCTGCTTTTAAGTCTTCGCGCCAATCAAAATCTTTGGCTGAATTAACTTTGTTTGCAGCTTTAATAATAGGATGTTTTCAAGCATTAGCGATTTTTCCAGGAGCCTCAAGGTCAGGAATGGCAATAACTGGAGCATTAATTATAGGATTAAATTTAAAAGATACCTCTAGGTTTGCTTTTCTTTTAAGCATACCCACCATTCTGGGTGCCTTGGTTTTGATGGTTGCAAAGGGCGCTTATTCAATAGCATTGAGTGATATGCTGATTATGCTTACTGGATTTATTGGCTCAGCTTTTATAGCATTTATTACCATAAAGAGCTTCTTGCAGTTTGTTGAAAAAATTGGGATGACTCCATTTGCTCTGTATAGAGTTGCTTTGGGCGTATTGCTTTTACTTATATGATTCCACTTGTATGCCCATCAGCAAATCTGCAGGGTTTGGCTGAGGAACTCGCAAGCAATCTCAGAATCAATGCAATTATTAGTAACCAACCAACTGATCAGCCTTACCTCTATTTGTCAGAAGCTGGATTATCATTTTTTCATCCAGAGGCAAGATCAAAAAATAAATTTCAGATAGATTTTAATTCAGGTTCAACAGGATGGCGTATTAAAAGAGTAAATCACGAAAAGCTTATAAAAAAAGCTTTAGGCAAGTCAGATCGACCCTTAAACATCCTTGATTGCACAGCTGGTATGCTGCAAGACACTCTACTATTTTTAAGTCTAGGCCATAAAGTTACAGCGCTTGAACAAAGCAAAATTTTATTTTACTTACTTCAAGACGCATTAAGACGAAGCGATGATCAGAGTATTTTTGAAAAACTTGATCTCATTCATACGAATGCATGTTCTTATGCCGCTCCGGCAAAGAACTTTGATGTGGTTTATTTTGATCCTATGTATCCATTAACTAAAAAGAACGCACTGACCTCTGGAAAATTGGATTACATTTCAAAGATCTTGGAAATAGAGTCTATAAATAATGATTCTCTAGAGGATTTTGAACTACTGCAATTAATACCTGCAAAAAAAATGGTTGTTAAGAGATCTATTAAAGCAGAACCTTTTTCCACACAAATTAACTATCAAGTTGCAGGCAAAACAACCAGATTTGATGTATATATTTAACTTAATCTCTTATCTGACCATCACCAGAAACAATGTATTTAAAGCTTGTTAATTGATCAACACCAACTGGACCTCTAGCATGGAATTTTCCTGTTGCAATACCAATTTCACCACCAAGACCAAATTCACCACCATCAGCAAATTGGGTTGAGGCATTAATCATTACAATCGCACTATCGATAGATTTTGTGAATTTTGATTGGACATCTTTATTCTCACTAATTATGGATTCTGTATGACCTGTTCCAAATTTTTGAATATGTTCAATCGCCTCATCAATGCTAGCAACAGCTTTAATGCTAACGATTGGTGCAAGGTATTCAGTCGACCAGTCATCTTCAGAAGCTGGCACAGCCCTGGCATCAAAACCAATAGTTTTCTCGCAGCATCTAATTTCACACTTTTCATTTGAAAGAGAGGCGGCTAGCTTTGGGACAAAGGATGATAAGATTTTTTCATTTATTAGTATTGTTTCTACGGCACCACAAATACCTGTTCTTCTCATTTTTGCATTTATGCAAACTGATAAAGCTATTTTTTCCTCAGCATACTCATCAACATATATATGACAAATGCCTTCTAGGTGACCAAACACAGGCACTTTTGCAGATCTTTCAACCTCTGCAACAAGACTTTTCCCACCCCTTGGGACTATTACATCAATAGAGCCATCTAAACCCTCCAACATCATGGTTGCAGCTTCTCTATTTTCAGAGGGGACTATTTGTATACACTCTTCAGGTAGCCCCGCTTTTTTGAGTGCATTTTGAAGAGAGCTAACAATGGCCATGGCAGATCTAAGCCCATCTTTTCCGCTTCTTAAAATTACAGCATTACCAGATTTTAGGCACAAGCCTCCAGCATCAGCAGCAACATTAGGTCTGCTTTCAAATATTAAACCTATGACTCCTAAGGGGGTTGCCACTCTTGAAATATTTAAACCATTAGGTCTGTCCCAGGAAGCGAGTACTCTACCTATGGGATCTTGAAAAGATTGAATTTCATTTAAGGTATTACATATTCCCATAAGCCTTTCTTTGTCTAAAGCTAAACGATCAATAAAAGCTTCATCTTTTTTATTTCTTCTTGCCGCTTCGATATCAGACTGGTTAGCTGTAAGTATTGTGTCTGAATTTTCACGTATTGCATCGATTGCAAAGTCAAAAAATTTATTTTTTTGATCGCTTGTTGCGGTGTTAAGTATTGCACTAGCTCTCTTTGCCTTGAGACCTATTTTTTTTAGTAACGTATGAAGTTCTTGGCTCATTTTTTAATAAACCATGTTTGTTTAGTTCTCTTACCAATACCTCTAATTGGTTTTTTATTTTTACCGGATGCAATCACCATGGCGCATTTATTCTTCAAACAGATTTCAGCTGCATCAATTTTAGATATCATTCCGCCTTTGCCCATTTGACTTGCATCACCAGCCATTTTTTTAATCTTCGGCGTAATTTTATTTACCTCTTTTACTAATGAATTGCGGTTCTTAGTTTGAACATCTTTCACAGAATTGTAGAGCCCATCTACAGTAGATAAGATAATTAACAAATCTGCATCTATCAGCTTAGCTACTTTGGCTGCTAAAAGATCATTATCACCAAACCTTATTTCATCAGTTGCGGTGCTGTCATTTTCGTTGATGATTGGTAAGCAACGAGCTTCCAATAATTTGCTAACAGTTTGGGTAGCATTTTCAGACGAAACTTTTAACTCCGTATCTCTTGGAGTTAAAAGTATCTGACCTATGGGTATAGAAAATTTAGTGAGATGTTTTTTCCATGCCGACATTAATTCTATCTGACCATGCGCAGCCAAAGCCTGCGATTCAGCTAAACTCAGGTTCTCTGAAAATTTAATTTTTTTTCGACCCAGCGCTATCGCCCCTGAAGATACAATTAAAACTTCTTTGTTTTTTTTAAATAACCACGCTATATCTTCACTAATTGAAGCCAGAACGTCGTGATTTACTTTTCCAGTGTTAGTAGCTAGAACGGCTGAGCCTATCTTAATGACAATTCGATTGTATGAATTTACATTGAACATTTTTTAGCCTAGAAATAACATTAAAAAGGGTTTCAAGAATGATATTTAAACATATTAAAAATATTTCAAGAAATTTGGTGCCCCATACCTGAGTCGAACAGGTACTCCCGAGGGAACGCGATTTTGAATCGCGCGCGTCTACCAATTCCGCCAATGGGGCATGGCGGTCATTGTAGCTGAGTTCAACATCTTTTAGAATTAGCACCTCTCATGAAAACAGATAAATTCAATTACGATCTTCCTGAGCATCTTATTGCTCAATATCCTTCCTCGCAAAGAACTGATTCAAAATTACTGGTTGCCATTGAGTCTATTCAGCATCAAGTTTTTAAAGATATTGGAAACTATATAGACAAGGG
>Ga0222719_10001069_pt1 | contig 27183 bp, 29 predicted proteins | sample C33_34DmetaG_FD_165039 | JGI IMG/M metagenome (GOLD analysis project Ga0222719, IMG submission 165039) | Estuarine water microbial communities from San Francisco Bay, California, United States - C33_34D | ecosystem: Environmental > Aquatic > Marine > Unclassified | place: USA: California...
GTTAAAACTAACGAATTGACATTTACTCAATATGAGGACTTTAACGAACCTATTATTTATAGACCAGTAATTAGAAATGCTAACGTAGCAGTCAATTTCTCAATTGATGTAACTATGAGAATTTACAATCAAACTGACAACACTCAAATAGTTAAGAGAGCCAGTTTAACTGTGAATCAAGCTGCAAAGTACGGTAAAAAATTAGCGGCTTTAAAGATTAACAGTCCAAACCAATTGACTGAAGTTTATAATATTCTACCTAACTTAAGTGGTAATAAAGTGATTAAGAGTCTTATTACTGACTCAGTCCCACGTAGTGTTAAATATGTACCTGCATTTTTAGAAAGACATAATGTTGTAGCAAGTATTGCAAACGTAACATTCGATAGTGGAAATGAAAACATAATGACACAAGATGTCGTTGAGGTAGAAACAAGTGGTTTTGTAAATGAAAATGATTTGACTATTAAGATTCCACCATTTGCAGCTTATTTTAAATTTGTGATTGCAAAACAAAAGGATGGTGATATTGAATTTGTATCGTTTGAAAATGCAGAAAGAGTTATCTTAACATTTGGACAAGGTGATAATAAATTAACATTTAATCACGTTTCTAATAAAGACATCGATATGGGCGAGGGTGAAGTTCTATTTAAGATTAATGAAGCTAATGCTAATAAAATTAGAGGCATGCAGAACACTAAGTTCTATATTAGTCTTGATAATGGCATTGATCAAACTTACATTACTTCTGGAAAATTCACACTAGCATAAGATGATCTTAAATAGCAGAAATAACTCATTTGACTTTAGATTTCCTAGGAAGTTTATTCCAGAAGAAGTTGCCGCTAAATATAAAAAGTATTTAGACAAGGTTCCAGGGTCTATGCTCGCTGAACCGATTGATTTTGTCAACTATTCAATTCAGGGCGTTAATATTCCAGGAGTTAGCTTTGATCCAGTACAGCAAGCAGATAATGACGGATCTATTAGATACCATAGAGGAACTCAACCTATTCAAAATACGATTGAGCGTCAGTTTACAGTGACTATGCAATTACTCGATGGTTTTATTAACTATTGGATTATGATGGATACTCTATTGTATTATTATGCTAGATCGACTACTAGACCATATACGGATCCATTAACTTTGAGAATTCTAGATGCAGAGGGTGCTTCAGTTGCCTATATGGAATTTCAAAAACCAATTATGAACTCAATAAACGAACTCTCACTTAACTTTGCAGAGAACGTCGCAGACTTCTCAACATTTGAAGTCACGTTCTACTATAATAAGTTAGACTTGAGAATAGAATTACAATGATATATACATTATGAAGACATTTAACAAATACTTATTGGAAGAGAAAGTGACCGATCAGGATATGGGTATGCTTAAAGAAGGTCTACAATCTGAATGGACTCCAGAATTAGAGGCTCAAGTAGATGAAGCTATCGATCAATTTATTGCTGAGTATGGTAATGAAGACGGTACTTTTGATATGGATCGCTTAAATGAAGAGATGACGAACGAAGGTCTTTTAGGTAGTATCTTAGGTGGTTTGACAGGCTTTGCACTTGGTAAATCAGTTGGTAAGATGATCGCTAGAGTTCTCGGTATTCAAAAGGGTATTTTTTATGATTTGTTAACTTCAAGACTTGTTGGCGCTGCCTTAGGTGCTAGTCTTGGTAAAAGAATGTAAATGAACTACGTTTCGGTAGACTTTTCCCTAAATTCCCCCGGTATATGTGTTTACAATGATAAGAGTAAACGATACCATTTCATCAGTTACATAAAACCTAAAACAGGTACTAAAGCTGAACAAAAATTACAGGAAGAACTTGGACTTCTTCAAGATGTAACACTTGTTGATCAACCTGATTTTAATAGAGAGGCTGAAGAATATTCAAGTGTTGAATTAGCTAAGGTCAAAAGATATGATCGAATGGCCGATGACATTATCAATCTAATTTTACAAGAAGTTTTTGTTGGTGATGGTTTTATAATTGGGTTTGAGGGCACTTCATATGGTTCTAAGATGGGAACTAATAATATGATAGACATGGCCGCAGGTGCCGCCATTCTCAAGTTGAAGATGTTAAAGACCTTAAAGCCCGAAAACTTGGTCACAGTCGCTCCAACCACTATTAAGAAATATGCCGGTAAAGGTAATATGAACAAGCTTCAGTTGTTTGAGGCTTTTCAAAAGAATTCGACGGAAGACCTCATCTTGGCTAAAAGCCCGTTGTGGAATATTGTGAGTGGTTTGGAAATCGGGAAGAAGATCCCGAAGCCTTTAGATGACCTTATCGATGCTTACTTCTTAGTGGCATATATGTCCAACCCCCCAGCCTAATCTTTCCTCTAGACCTAAAGACTTTAGTTATATGCACGTTCCCCCAAACTGTTTCATAATTAAATAAAAAAATTTCATTAGATAGCCAGTTGGCATGAAACATAACTCTAGTGAGATATATAATAAGTAACTAACAATGATTACAGACACAATGACAAATGACAATTTAGTCACGGTTGATTTTTACCATCTAAACACCGTTCTCATAAAAATGGTGCGTATGGGACAGCTCACGAATGAAGAGCGCGAAGGTCTACTGCACAAATCTGGGCTGATTAAGCTAGAAGACGGTAGATGGCAAGAATCTAACACATCTATTTTGACATTAATCAACGAGTAAGTGAAACATTTGTTTAGTTGCGATTATAAGGACTGAAAGTAAATTTCAAGTATTAAACATTTTTAAACAATTTTAAGGTATCATGAGTGAAAATTTTGACATTTTTAACTTGGGCGTAGAAGACGTTGAAACGCATCAGCCCCAACAAACATCAGTAAGCGAGATCTATAAGCCGACCGCTGACGATGGTAAAGACGGAACTTACAAAGCGTTGATTCGCTTCGTTCCAAACCCAGAGAATCCACGTAATTCTCTTATTCAAAAGTACGTACACTGGTTGACAAATTCAAGCGGTGACGGTAAATTGGTAGATTCACCATCTTCAATCGGTGAAAAGTGTCCAATTGCAGACGTATTCTGGAAGTTGCGTAAAAGCGACTCAGCTGTAGACCGTAAGGCTTCAGAAAAACTTAAGAGACGTCAGCAGTACTATTCTCTAATCAAAATCATTAAAGATCCACAAAATCCAGAATTGGAAGGTAAGTATATGGTCTTTAAGTTTGGTTACAAGATCAAAGAGAAGATCGACGCTGAGTTGAAGCCAGACTTCGGTGAGCCAACACAAGTATTTGACCTTTTCGAAGGTAAGAACTTTGAGTTGATCATCACTCGTCAAGGTGAATACAACAACTATGACAAATCTAAATTCTCAGCTAGCAAATCAGCTATCTTAATCGGTGAAACTCCAGCAGAGCGTAGCAAAGAATCAATGGCTACAATCAAAGAAGAACTTGATGCTGCACCTTCATTGGCAAGTTACGATTACAAAGCTTGGGACGAGGATACTCGTGCATTCGTAAACGATGTACTTCGTATGTACCTCAATCCAGGTGATTCAATCGCTGCAGTAACAAGTGCACCAAAAGCTGCACCTAAAAAAGAAGCAGTAGCTGCGACAACTGTAGTTGAGAAAGAGGCCTCTTCAACAGAATCTTCAACTTCATCAAGCGTTTCAAGTGACGATGATCTAGATTCTTTCTTGAATGACCTCGACATCTAATATAAAACTAACAGAGGAGCTTAAGGATAAAATTCGAGTTGCACTTAAACAAGTAGTACAACAAGAACATACAAATCCAAATAAGCAATCACTAAAGGACATGCATGGGCGAATAACCCTTGCATGTCCCTATTGTGGTGATTCCCATAAAGATGACACTAAAAAACGTGGCAATATCTTTTGGGATACCCTACAGTATCACTGTTACAACTGTAGTTACCACACAAATCTCCACTCTTTTTTAAAGGATCATCAAATTAGGTTCTCGACCGGCGAGGATACCTTTACAATTATTGATTACATTCAACAAAACAAAATTGAAGTTAGTAGCGAAAGCGTTCTACAGCCAACTGTTTTTGAGAAGGTACAAAAATATGCGATTGATATTGAAACTTTTAAAGCTAAGTTTAAAGCCAAGCCTATAGAACCTGGAGATTGGATTTGGTTTCAACTTAAAGATCGCCTTTTACACCATAAAGTAGATGAGTTTTTATATTCAGCCAAAGAGCATCGCTTATGGATTCTTAACTTTGGTGCAGAAGGTAAAATTATTGGAGCACAAACACGTAGAATGAAAGGATATGGTCAGCGATACTTATCATATGATTTACCTAAACTCTACGAAGAAATGGGTCAACCTCTTGAAATATCAGAAGATGAGCTTAATAGTATTACAAAGATCTCAACTCTTTTTGGTATTATGCATATCAACTTTCAAAGGCCAGTGACACTATTTGAAGGACCATTAGATGCTAAATTTATGCATAACTCATTGGCACTTTCAACAGCTGGTCGCTCAACTGAGGAGTTTGACGAAATCGAGACAGTTAGATATATGTTTGATAATGATAAAACTGGTAAGGCTAAAATGACTGAGAAACTCAAACGTGGCCGACCCGTCTTTATGTGGTCTAAGTTCTTACAAGAAAATGGGTTAGATAAATATAATATCAAAGATCTAAATGACTTGATGATTAAGTGTTATGAATTAAAATCAGATGCTTATAAGAAGATTAATGATTATTTCACTTCAAGTAAATTAGATCTATGGTACGTATAGAAGATTTAACAGTTATGGTTGAAAAGGACTTAGATGATTTTTACAATGACAGAGATAGATTTAAGGGTCTAAAAATGTTGGTTGACTTTGATAGCATTGATCTCGAGGCTAATACTCCTGAAATGAAAATGGGTAAGCCTAAGTTTAAGAAGCGTGAGATTATTTCAAAGCATATCAAACCAAACCCTAATAAGAAGTCACTGTTTTAAAAGATATAAATGAGTAACGAGAAAATACTTGAGCTTGATCAAAAGCTCACTACACAAAGGACCACTTGGTCTAACAACATAAAGGAACTGGCTCAAAGTCTTAAACATATTAACGGTATGGAAGAGACTATAGCCGGGATTTTGTCTTCACGTCAAACAATGGTTGATCAAATGGCATATCTTAATACAAAAATTAAGGAGCAAAAAAATGCGATCAATGCAAGGTGGCGAGAAGCCTATATTAGGTATTATGAATACGACTATAAACTAGGTGAAAAACAAAAAGAAAGGTTTATAGAAAACGATCTTGTTCAAGAAAATACCAGACTAGCTCTCTTAGAAAATCAAGTTGAATTTATGAGAGAATCGGTAAAGACTCTAGATAACATGGGCTTTGCCGTCAGAAACAGATTGGCAATAAAAGATCTGTAAGCTGAAAATAAAAAAGCCCGCAAAAATGTGGAGCTTAGTTTGACAGAAAATAAACAGTTGCTACGAATTGACGATGCAACTGAGATGGAGCTTGAGCAGCTTAACATTTCTCTGAACAGGCGGATTGAATCTTGGCGATTTAACCCACTTGTAAAGAAGGGTTTATGGGACGGTTACATCTCCTACATTAAGGATGACAAATGGATTCCTTCTGGTCTTTGGCGAGAAGTGATGAACATTTGCAAAGAATATAATTATGAACTCAAGTTAAATGGTATTACTGAGCTATTTGACACTGGGATCAATCAAGAAAAGTTTACTCAGTGGGCATTGGACTTCTTTGAAAAGTCTGAGATTACACCAAGAGATTATCAAATTGACGCTGCTTTTAACATCTTAAAATTTAAGAGGTGTTTGAGCGAATTGGCGACTTCAGCAGGTAAAACGTTAATTTCCTTCCTTACAGTCGCATATATATTAGAACAGAAGAAAGCTGAACGCATTCTGTTTATCGTACCTAATGTATCACTTGTAGTACAAGCCAGTGAGGATTTCTTAGACTATAATTACAGAAATCAAGTCGACATTAAGGTACAACAAATTTATAGTGGCCAAAAGATCAGAGCAGGTCGCAACGTAGTAATTGGTACTTATCAATCTCTGGTCAAAAAAGACAAAGCCTATTTTGAACAGTTTGACGCTGTTATTATTGACGAAACACATAAAGCTAAATCACAATCGATCAAGACCATCCTTCAGAAATGCGTCAATGCCGATTATCGTTATGGTTTATCAGGTACAATCCCAAAACCCGGCACACTAGATCGATTAACTCTAATGGCCTACACTGGCCCCGTGATTACTGAGGTTTCAGCTAATTTCTTACAAAATGAAGGACACATTGCTAAATGTAAAGTAAAAGTAATTAAGATGGATTATGCTCCACAAAGTACTAAAGATGCATTTAGAGAAATGTCACAAAACAGATATGAAAGCAAAGACGTATTTAAGTTCGAACAAAACTATATCATCAATTCGCCAGGCCGTCTCAACTTCGTTACTAATGTTATTTCCAGAGTACGAGGCAATAGTCTTGTTCTTTTCCACAGGATTGAGCACGGTAAAAAGTTATACGAAACGCTTAGACAAGAAAGTAATAAGCGTGTATTTTATGTTGATGGTGGAACTGACAAAGACATTCGCGAAGAATACAAAAAAAAGATGGAAGCCGGCGAAGAAGTCGTAATCGTGGCTAGTTATGGTACCTTCTCAACGGGTATTTCGATTAAGAAGATTCACAACATTTTCTTTACTGAATCATTCAAATCAGAGGTGATTATTCGTCAATCAATTGGTCGTGGATTGAGACAACATGCATCAAAAGATGCGGTAAACATTATTGATTTTGTAGACGATTTAAGCTCATCAGATTGGGATAACTACCTAATTAGACATGCTAAAGCTCGCCAAGCCATCTATAGAGAGCAAAAGTTCTCGTTTGATGTAAAAAATGTCAGTTTTGAAGGAGATATATAATAATAAGATAATCAAATTAAAACAAATATAGATTACAGATGGAAAAATTAAAGTCATTCGAGCAATTCGTTGTAGCTAAAACAGAAGCTAACAAAATCGAAGTGCAAGAACAGAACAACAACAAGAGACAAAACGAGGCTGAAACGTTTAAAACACTTTTAGCAGAATTTGACGTAACATCGGTTAAAGAGTTGACTGAAGAACAGAGATCAGAATTCTTCGAAAGACTTAGAGGTGTTGAAATGAATGAGTCTTTTATGCAACTTAACGAGGGTACAAGAGGCCAATTCGGTAAGATTGACAAAAAAGGAAATATTGTTTCAGTTTACACTCACTACGATTCATATCCAGAGAACATGTTACCCTTGATCAAAAAAGGTTACATGAAAGGCCAAAACGTTGACGCTGTCCTACAAGGTGGTAATTCATCAGGTTTGGAAGCGGATCCAGATTCAATGAACTTCTATGGTGAAGATGATCAACTTAATGGTAACGTTAAATCATTTGACAGATACGTTAGAACTGCAGCAAACGATTGGGGCGCAGAATATGTTTACCTTTGGGACGAAAGATCTAAAGAGTGGATGATGGCAGACCTTTATGGTGGTGGTCAATTAAGACCAGCTTTCGAATCTGTAGTTAATGAAGCTATTAAAGTTACAGGTAAAAGAGATGCTAAAAAGGTAGTTACTCAATACAATAAAATTTTAATGGGCGAACTAAGTGGTATTGGTGCATCAGGTGATGAAAAAACCATTTTAGGTGCAGTTAAGAAGCTATTCGTAGATGCAATGGAAGATGCTAATTTCCACAGAGAAAAAGATGCATGTGCAACTGCAATCAAAGGTAACATTGCTTCAATTCCAGTAATCGTTGATGGTTTAGGTGGAATGGCAGTTAATATTGGTGCTACTAGAATTAAAGCGGCTTTAGAAGATTATTACTCTAGACTTTCAAATGCAGCTGGTTGGTCAGGTCTTGCAATTGTTGAAGGTACTGCGCTTTTCTTAGAACAGCTTGGATTTGCTCAAATGGGTCAAGATCTAATGGATAAATTCAATGCACAGTTTGAAGGTAATGCCGTAACGGTTAACGTTGAAGAAAAGCTATATGAATACTTTGTTAAATTGGATGAAGCTGAAGTAAAATCAGATGAAGACTTTAAAGAGTATGCATTCTCAGTTTTACAAAAAGCTTTCGGCGAAGATTTTGACGAAGCTAAAGCTCAAGAAGTTGTAGACGGACTAATCTCTAAACACGAAGGAGATTATGGCGCAATGGTAGGAGCATTACAATCTTCATTAGGTTAATATAAACATAGAGATTGGCTCAGTTTTTCTGGGCCAATCTTATTCATACCATTATGGCTAAAATACTTACATATACAGAATTCTTAACAGAGAAATTCAATTCGCATTCTGGCACTGAATTGATCATGGAAGGTGGGGCTGCAGGTCACATGTCACACCCATTCGATGATAAATCACTAACATTTGGAGACTTTAAAAACTTAATTGAAGCTGGTCTTAGTGGAGAACTAAACTTTGAAGAGGATGCTACTGAAAAAACAGATGGCCAAAATGTATTTGCAACTATTCAAGATGGTGAAGTTAAGTTTGCTCGTAATAAAGGTGAACTTATAAATCCAATGGATCTTCCAACATTTAAACAAAAATTCGACGGCCATGCATCTGCAATGGTTGAAGAAACTTTTAAGTTTGCCGCAGAAGATTTAGCCAATGCACTAATTAAATTACCAGCTAAAGTTCAACAAGAAACGTTTGAAAACGGCCTTAATTGGATGAATATGGAATTGATCTATTCTAAAAATCCAAACGTAATCTATTACGATAGAGATGTTATTCAATTTCATGGTATAAAAAAGACGGATGGTAATGGTAATATAATTGCAGAAGACAGTAAACCTGCCGCAATAATAGCAAAAGCATTAGAGTCTGTTAAAGCAAACGTTGGTAAAACCTTTACAATAATTCCCCCACAAATTATTAAACTTGGCAAAGATATTGATTTTGAAAAGAACAAAGCCAAATTCTTAAAACAAGTTGAAGCACTTAGAACAAGATATAATTTAACAGACGCTGACGAAGTTAGTCGCTATCACGAAATGTGGTGGAGAGAAGAAATCGAAAAAGCTTTCGGTGATTTAACTCAAGATCACAAAGAGGGTTTATTACTTAGATGGGCATATGAAGACAAGAAGACTCTAAACATGAGAGCACTTGCGAAAGAGGTAACTCCAGAACAAATGGAAGCCATTAGAAAGTTTGATAAAGAGGACTCTAAGAAAAAGTATAAAGAAAACATTAGACCATTTGAAGATCTATTCTTAGAACTAGGTTCTGTAATTTTAAAGAATGCAAGTAACTTTGTTGCTGCCAACCCAGACGCTGAGATGCAAAGACTGCATAATCAAATTAGAACTGAGGCTGATAAAATTAAAAAAGGCGGTTCTGTTGATCAAATCACTAAAGTTGAAGCTGAATTAGCCAGACTCGAAAGAATTGGTGGCATTGAATCTATTGTGCCAACCGAAGGTATCGTTTTTGTTTACAAAGGTAAAACATTTAAACTAACGGGTACATTCGCTGCAATTAATCAGCTCATGGGTATCATTAAGTACGGACGATAAATACTATAATATGGCATTACAAAACCTAAAAACATATTTCGAATCTACTAATATTAATGACTTTCAAGAGTTATTAAAACAAACTTGTGTTGTAACTGAAAAAGTACAGGCATCAAGCTTCCATGTTAAAAGAGAAGCTGATGGCACGGTTGAGTTTTTCAAGAGTGGTTCAAAGGTTGCTATGAATAAGGTAGATCGTACCTTAGTAAAATACTACGAAAACGGAATTAAACACTTTAACACACTCTTAAAAGAAGTTGTTGAAGAAATGCCTTCTGATTGGAAATTCGGATTTGACTATATGGTTGATAAAAAAACCATTGATATTGAGTATGATTTATTACCAAAGAATAATCTAATTCTTACACATATTCAAGTTTTAAATCCAGCTAATCCTACTCAAATTAAAAGAGTAATTAGAGATCCACAAATCTTAAAAAAGTGGGCCAACAAGTTAGACGTACAAGAGACACCTATTGTATTTGAAGGCCAATTACAATCACATCAAAAACAAGAATTGATTGACTTGTTGCAATTAAGTATCGAAGCGTTTGGTACTAAGTTTAAAAACGAAAGTTTTACTAGAAAGATTTACAATATCTTTAATAATGGTCTATCAAAAACTGCACTTAACACAGATCTTGATAAACCTATTGATAGTTTAATCCTTAATTTCTACGAAGGTCGCAATCCAAAAAGTTTTAAATTAGAAAGATTTGATAGAGCAAAACAAGAAGATAGACAACCATCTGACATGTATCAAATTTCTATTTTAGATCTAGTTGAATTTTTAGATGGTTTTGATCTAAATAGTATTCAACTTAAAGAAGAAGATGCTGATCTAAGATATATTGAATTAATCTCAGCGGTCTTTAATGCATACGTAGAAAAGAATGCTTCAAAATATATTGGCGCTGATTTTGATTCAGCTGAATTTGCAGCTGCTCCAGGATTTGAACTTAACACTGCATATATTAGAAGTGAAAAAACACTTTCATTGGTTCAAAATAAAGTCTTAGCTGAACTATTTAAAATAGCACTAGGATCATTTAGAAAAAAGAGAACCAAAGAAACAGATATAATTAACGCTGACTTAATGGCACAGATCAACGATAACGTCGAAGAGATCGAAGCTATTGTAATGAGCAAAACAAACGAACAAGACGTTATGGATTTTAAAAGATACCTACTAAATCAAAAACTTAAGGGCGAAGTTAGTCCAATTATGGAAGCCTTAACTGTGAATTACCCAGAACAAGGCGAAACTCCAGTAAATATGTTTGTTGGACGTTTCCAACCGTTTACATTGGGCCACGCTAAAGTTATTGAAACTATTCACAAACAAAATGGCTATCCAGTGGTAATCCTCTTAATTAAGTCAAAGTCTAAAAAACCAGAAGATGCATTTAAGAGACCTTATGATGAAGATACACAAATGGCAATGCTCGATAGATTAAAGTCAAAGTATCCAATTGAGAAGGTTTACATATTACCGACAGCCGGTATCGATCATATGTTTAATGCAATGAGAAGCGATGGTTACGAGCCAGTACTTTGGGGTACAGGAACAGATAGAATGAAGAGTTATGGCTTTCAAGTAGATAATCCAGAATATAGAGAAGATCTTGGAGTTAGAACAGATTTTGGACTATTTGAAATACCAAGAACTGGTAAAAACATTTCAGCAACACAAGTTAGAAACGCAATGTTAGACGGTGACGAAAAACTGTTTAAGAAACTAACACCAAAGCCAATTCACGGCATGTACACTGAGCTAAAAGAAAAATTAGAGGCATCGATGGGTGTTACTGCAGAGAGTCATTTAATGACGTTTGAACAGTTTATCACTAAACTCTAATATATAGTATAAGAATATAAAAACACAAATATAAAAAATGAAAAAATTCCAAGAATTTATCAACGTCAATGCTAAGCCAGTTAACGAGGCTACGGTTGAAATGGACGCAATGAATCCAGAAGATAAAGACTTTTTAAAGTTTTTAAAAAAGAATAAGGTTGAGATTATTGATACCATGATGGACGGCCCAGCAGGAGGTCACCCTGTTATTACGATGCAAGGAAAGAGAAAAGATCTTGAAAGAGTTTTAGCTGATAGCGTATATGGATGGGACGATCCGGGTTTAGCTGAATACATCGAAGAGTCAGCTAATGTTAACGAATCAAGAATTGTGATCAAAAGAAAATACACTGAAAACCACCCAGCAATGACAGCTGGAATGCACGCTTCTATTAGAAACAAAGTGCTAGAAGCTATTGCTGATGGTAAATTGACTAAAGAAGAGTTTGATAACTTGGTAAGAGAGATGTCAAAAGATTCTGGCAGATGGGCTAGAAGAAACGCAAGATACTTTAACGTATCTGAAGATGGTGTTTCACTTTCTAAATATGGTAGAAAAATCTTTAACACTATTAGTGTAACTGAAACTGAAACTTTAGAAGAAGGTCGTAAATTTGTGGCGGCTGCAACTAAAGCTAAACAAGAAGGTAAGACTGAATTTGAATTTGACGGTAAAACTTACCCAGTAACAGTTAAGGACGCTCCGAAAATTGAAGAGGGAGAAGAAGTAAAAGAGACTTTCTTACATGAATCGTTCTCAACATTCATTGAATCTATTTCATTAAACGAAGCGTTTAAGTCTAGTCTATTCGCTAGTTTATTTACAAAACGCGGTGGAAAAATAGATAAAAATTTAGCTAAAGCATTTTATGGTACAGCTAAAGTAAAAATGGATCTAATTGAAGATGAAGATCTTTTGACAATGGATCCTCAAACAGCTTACAAAAACAAGCAAGCTGACACTATTATTTTCTATATTTCAGATACTCCTAAAGAGAATCCATATGCACCGAGAGATTCATGGACCGATCATAAGTCAATCCCAGGTGAAGGCTACTTATTAGCAGTTGCTTCTGGTGATAATACATTCTATACTTCTGTATGGGGTGGAGGCCATTTCAGTCGCGGTAACAGAGAACTGGCACTGAAAAAAGTAGACAATGGTTCAACTGACTCTATTGGTATTTCTAAGAAGTACAAAGGTTGGGACGGAACAGGTCTTTATAACGTAAAAAGAATTGCTGAAGTTGCAGATAGAGCCATTGTTCTTAATATGGCGCTTCTAAGACAAAAGTATTCTTCTGAAGAACAAAGAGCTGAAAGAGCTTCTGCTAAAAAAGGAGCAGTTGCATTTAAGTCTGATAAAGATTTTAAGAAAGATAACATGGCAAGATACCAAGAGATCTTAGCTAATAAAGCAGCTTCTTTACCACTAGATAAAATGGTTGCAGATGCAATTGAAGCTTTAACTACTCAAATTAAAGACGGTTTAGCTAAAGGTGAAAAAGGTCGTTACGGTGATCTTATCATTGGTCGCAAAGCTAATGGTTCTGAAGCTAAAATGAGAGACGCTTCAAATCATATGTCAAATATCTTAGATGATTATAGCAGATATGTTGATTACATCAAACAAGCCGAAGAGTCTGAAAAGAGATACGGTGACAGAGAGTCTTACTACGAAAGAGAATCTAAGAACTATGCTAAGAATATTAAAGACAAGATCAATCAGATTGAATCATTTGACTATGTCTGGTAAACTTAAAAAAGTATTCTTTGAGTATTGGATTAAACCATGGCACTCATTGTAATCAAAACATTATATTATGATCCACGTAAAATTATTCGAACAATTCCTAAATGAGGATATTAAAATTAGAAAGAGTATTTCAGAAGAAAAGGCTAATGAATTGCTTGATTTTCTAAAACAGGCTATCGGTAAAAAATTAAACTGGAAAGAGTTTTCAAAATGGCACGGTGGGGCTGCTCAATTAGGTAAAAAATCACCAGCACAAAAAAAGTTCTTAGAAGACAATTTTGAATGCGAGATTACAGATGTTACAATGCGCTACGATGCTGATCGTAAATATGCACAGATTGCAATAGTATCTCTACAAAATGCAAAATGGCATACTAGCCGCAATATGGATCTTGAACTTAAATTATATAAAGAAGATCCTAATTGGACACCAAAGGAAGGCGATACTAAAGACAGGTCATTAGATTCAGGTCTTTTTAGATACCATTGGGAAAAGCAATTCGACAGATTTTCAGATATAACTAGAATAGGTCGATTCGGTGTTTAAATAAAATAACATAAAGATATGAAAATAATTCCAACATTCGAACAATTTATAAACGAGAAGTCATATAGAATGACTGGCATGTATGCTGCAAAAGGCCTAGTAGGTAAAGTAATGCAAGCGTTTAGACAAGAAATTAAAACAGTAAAATACGAAGGTATTAATGTAGTAACTCAAGAAGAAGTTAATAAAGAATGGGCTAAGTTTGAAGATACAGCTAAGAAGATCATTTTAGATCAAGTAGAAAAAGGAGCAGGCGGTATGGATGGTATCTTATTTGTTACTGCCAATCTTTTTAATGGATTCGCTATAGATGAGGTTAATGGTTTAAACAGTGAAGGCTCTGACACTTTATATCTTTCATACGAGTTAGTAATTAACGTAGGCTTTATGGATGATGTTAATGGCTCAAAATTTAAAAGAAAAATCGATAAAACTGGAATGATGAATATTCCGTTAGCAACTAAGAGAGATCTTATTTACGGTGAATATGATGAATCAGTTGGTAATAACAATCTTGAAATTAGAGATACTGAATTAATTCAAATAGACGGAAAATAATATGCCTTCTGTAAGCAAGTCACAACAACGATTAATGGGACAAGCTTACGCTTATAAAAAGGGTGAGTTAAAGTCTAGTGAAGTTAGTGCTGAAATAAAAGAATTAGCAGATAATATGACACTTAAGCAATTAAAAGACTTTGCAAGCACAAAGCATGATGGTTTACCAGAGACAGTAGACGAGTTTGTCACAGAAAAAAGTTCAGATCTATGGAGTCCATATCAGAAAGCTGACATCTTAGCAGGTGATATGTTCGGAGCAATGGGTCTATATAGATTATCAGATGATGAATTAAATCAGATTATAGATTTAAAGAAAGCTGATAAATTGGCTAAGAAACAGTTTGGTGAATTTGGATTTAAAACTTTAGCTGCAAAGGAAATGGAAGAGCTTTTAGACGCTAATCCTAAATTACTTAGAGAAGCTTTTATTGGGCCCTTTGTATTTAATGACAGCATGTCAGATGAAGAATTACTAGGAATGTATAACGGAGCACTAGATGGTTATGCTAATCATGCTAAAGGAATGCGCTATGCTAAATCCGATTATAAGAAAGCTTATCAAGAAATTGAAAAGATCTTAAAGAAGAGAGGTGCTGCAGTAGACGAAAACTTGGCTCCAGGTAGCTTAAACGGTATGGGTCCAGTGACTTTACCAGCCGGTGAAACGCTTGGATCAGGAGATGTACCAGCAGGAAGCGGTGATGCTGAAGAAGAATACAAAAAGAAAAAAAGAAAACCAGGTGTTGAACTTATGACGTTCGAAAAATTCACAAAGACGAACATGAAACACATAAATACATTTGAAGCATTTACTTTTGATTATCAAGACACAGATATTAGAAATCCTTTTACCGATGAGACTGCAAGAATGGATGTAGATCCAGACGGCTATTACGGAAAAGACTACGCAAAGTCAGATATTAAAAAGATTGTTGACGCAACTGAAAACTTTATTGCTAAGTATACTGAATGGAAAGATTATGCACCATTAGATGCAGATGAAGACTTACATGCAGACTATGGTGACTATGTTAAGCCATCGCTTGATGAATTAGTAAGAATAGTCAAAAAGCACGGATAAACTTTAAACAGTTTGTAACTTTTTTTGAAAATAATTAGCCCGGGATTTTTTTATCTCGGGCTTTTTTTGTATATTAGCAGAGTAGTTAAAGATAAAACAAATGAGTTACAAAAATTTTAATCGTCACGAGTGTTACACTCCAGAAATGTTGTCTATGACCAGCGAAGTTGTTCGTGAACTTCAAGATCTGGCTATCAAAGACCAAACCAAGTCAATGTTTGACATGGCAATCAATCAAGTATGCGGTCTTTATGATGGCTATCTTTATGACAACTTAGTTTCAGATGCCGAAGAATTCGGCGCAAGCGAATCCACATTGAATAAGCTTAAGGGGCTTAAAAAAGCCATTGAGATGTATATTCAATTGTATGGTGAATCAATGACCTTAGTATAAACCTTTAAATAATAATCAATGAATATTTTTGAAAAAAAAGAGATTGTAAAGTCTTATGTACAGAAATACTTTCTCGAGAACGCTGAGTATTTTATCAGCAACAAAGATGTGGTTAATTGGGAAATGGATCACATTGTAGAAACAGGAACACAGATCATGTGTAACAAATGGAACATTGGTAATATGGGCGGTGGCTTTGTTGACGCTGTAGTTGGCAATGATTTAAGTCGAGCTGTCTCAAATGCTGATGTGACTAATCAATACGCACTCCGATTCTACTGTGCTATGATGTACAACATGGGCATGCCATCTGAATTGGTATAAGCCAAAAAACTTAAAGTTCAGTAGGGCTCACTTGGTGTAGCCTTACTGAGCCTTATATATAATTAAACAAAATCAAGTTTGTGTGTATAACTACTAAACGTTTTTATATGTCTAAAAAGAAATCCAACATCCTAGAGCAAGCTAACGACATCGTTAACAATCGCTCAGAAGAAAAGTCTCGTCAATATGGTCCTTTCGAAGAAGGCATGCGTCGAGCAGCAATGATTTTTAATGGTATGACTGGCAAAGATCTTAATGGATCTGATATGTACGCTGCACTTGTTGCACTTAAACTAAGTCGCCACTCATATAACTATAAGCAAGACAATCTACTCGATGCCGTTGCTTATTTAGGTGCTCTCGATAATTACGTAGAGCTACATGGTTACAAAGATTCAGAAGATCCTTTAAGTTAAACGTATGCAAGAATTAACATTTTTTACAGAACAGGAAACCGACAAGTCGATTAAAGTCGGTATTTGTGCCTTAGTTGGCAAAATCAGCCCAAAGATCTCTTCACACAAGGGTGCTTGGGCTCATATGCTGTGGAACCAATTAAAGAACGCAGGTTACACTAACGCGGAAGTTATTACTTCAAATGACACCGATTGGAATGACTATGATGCTATTCTAATCGATCATGGTATGGAATTCAAAGGCACCTTTAATATTTTTGGAGGTTCTAACGATGACCTTTATTATCAGCTAATGCGACTATTCTCAAACACTCGCATGTATTCACTGCATCATGATATGCCAGATATTGGTGATCTAATTAAGACTCGACTTAAAGCTGGTACAGATCTATTCAAAACACTCGAAGATCGCATCGAAGAGGCTACCGCAGTTTGTCAGCAAATTCCCCGTACAGATCATATTGAAAAGACTGATAAGCTCTGTTTTGGTGATAGTCACTCGTTTGGTATGTATCAAGCTGGTTATATGTGTCAGCGTCATGATGGTTTGACCATGCACGGTACACTAAAACGTGGCATTGAGACTTATGTATATCCATGGATTAAAAGCTTAACCATTTACTTGGGTAATATCGATGTACGCCATCACCTGATGAGACAGGATGACCCAGAGGGTGCAGTTGATACTCTAATGGAAAAATACGAAGCTCAACTTAAAGCATTACAATCTGATCATGGTGTTGAAACTATTGAGATTGTACAGGTTTTACCGATTGAAAACGAGTCAAGAGTCTTGCCAAAAACAGGTTATTATAAAGGTACACCGTTTATGGGTTCATGGGCTGAAAGAACGGCTCTTGTTAAAAGAATCAATACTGCTATTGTTGAAATGGCAAATAGAAATGGTTGGCAAGTCTACAAGCACCCTGAAATTTACTTTAATGACAAGGGTGAATTGACATTTGATGTGATGGAAAAACCCAAGTCAGTTCATATTTCACGTGAGTTTTATCGCTGGGACATGGAAGCTAATCAACCAAATAAAAGTTTAATTAAACAAACAATGTCTTTATTTTAATATGAACTACAAAATAGAACTTACGTATTCAGCAACTGGTGTGGTTGAAACGATTGAAATTAACACTGATCGATTGGAATGGACAATGGATCAATATCAAAGAAACAGACCTGCTTTTAGCTGGAAAGTCATAGACTAATATGAAAATTAAAACAACAAAATATTACGACGAGTTCTTGCGATACTTTGACTTAGCGTTAAAGCAGCAGGAACTTAGTAATTTAGGGCTAGTGCCTCATGTAGAGAGTGGTATGAATGATCCATTAATGGAGCACATTGAGCTCTATGATGTTGTTGAAAGAAAGTTTGCAGGATTTAGTCAAATCATTAACGACTGTTTTTATGGTTGGACACCAGATCATCCATATTGGCAACACATGCAAGCTGGTAAGATTTATCCACAACGAGAAGAGGTGGCTAAAAACTGGACTGGTAAAAGAGATAAATTTGGTCTAGAAGAGTGGCTCTATGTTTTTATTTTACATAGAGTTTGTGGATCTGCAATTAATTATGCAACCAAGCCTTCGGGTTACCACAATACTATTCTATTCAATTTACACGAGTGTGAAACGATTGAAGAAATGTGTGAAGTGATCAAATATCACCCAACACCATTTTACACTTCAGTTGGCTACCAATTTCCTGCCTTTCCAAAACCACCAGCACCAAAAGTTAATGAAGATGTATTCGTTGGTATGGCAGACTTCACAGAGCCAGAATACGTTTACAAACGAGGCGGAGACTATTTCTTATGTGAATTTGCACCAAGATTGGCTCGAGATATGGCCAACTTCTTACGTCAAAGTGATAAAAAAGACTTACGTGAACTTGGTGAATGGATGTTTCAGTGGAATGCTGATAATGGCTTAAGAGCTTATAGATTCCAATATGCCGCAGTTATTGCTGATGTATGTGATTGGTTCCCTGAATTTATGAACCGTGAATCTATGTTCTACTATGGCACGAACGCAGTAGAATGTATTGGTTATCTTGCAGATCCAATTGAAGGTGGTGGTAAAAAGTCAGAGGCTTTCTTAGATGCAGTAATGACTAAGATTTATGAGGACACAGGTTCATTACCATATAATGCAGAAGATGTTGCATGTGACTTTATTAGATGGATCGAAAACTACTTAAGACCAGGTGCAGACTATGCTCATATCGATATGGACACTTTGTGGAATTCATCTTCGATCACAGATCACCCATTTGGCCGTCAAAAAGCAATGCTAGATCTTGGGCTAGTCAAAACATTTAATGGTATGACTAATCACCCGTCTGACGATAAGATTATTGCTGAAGCAGGTTTGACAGTTGATGAGTACCAAAAAAGAGTTAAAGAATTATACGCATGAAAGAATACGAAATCCAAGACGAAGAGTTAATCTTACCAGATAGATGTGAAACTCCAGTCTATAAAAAGATGGAACCAGTATCACTCTTTGATGAAGAAGGTGAAGATCAATTTCCAACTAACAACATTAAGTATCCATACACGGTTGAGGTGCCACTTAAGAATGGCAAACCTAAAGAGTCGTGGATGAAAGAGTGGACTGAAGAAGAGCGTATTGAAAAATTCTTTGAGTTTTGTCAAGGGTTTGATCTTCGTGAAGATGAGTTGTTGAGAACAGATTATCAAATCTTCTCGCACCGTTTACATTGGCACGAGCATTCTTATTGTGATTTTATGAAGAAGATCACTGATAACAAAGAGAGATTATGGTACACTCTTGTCTTCTCATTTACAAACGAGCATTGGAAAACTTTGACTACGTTGGTTAATGAAGGCGAAGCTGCACTTGAAGAGAGATTTAAAGCTCATCGCCATGCGCGCAATGATTTATTTCAAATCTATTATCCTAAAGGCACTAGTGTAAAAGATTGGTTACTATGGGGACCAAAGAAGGCGGCTGAAGACATGTATCACGTACTTGAAAACTTAGAGCGCCCATATACAATGATGGAGTTTGCTAAGATTATGGAAAAGTACTTTAAGGAGAAGCAAGGCTTTAGAAGTCCATTGTATCCATGTAAGAACACTGCTCGTTATTTGGCAATGACATGGCCAGATCTAGTAGATCCAGAGTCAGTGCTCTTCGGTGGCACAGGCCATTTCGATGGGCTGCATCAAATCTTTGGAGGACAGTACCTTAACGGTAAAGTTAAGTATTCGATAGGTGAAGACGGTGAGTTTATATGTGACAACAAACATGCTGAAGAATGGATCAGACAAATGACAGTGCTTGCTGAGCATCCATCTAATCCAATCAAAGAGCAAATGTGGCTGAACTTAGAAGATAAGACATGCTTCTTTTACAAGCACATTGCAATTAGCCATGGTATTAAGTCACCGACTAAGAGGATTCCATATGGTTGGATTTTTGATCCAGAATTTGATTTGGCCAAACATCCAAACGAATCGGTACATGTGAATGCAAAAACAACACAACATCTGTGGGGCAAAGACTATCCACATGAAATTATAAAATAATATGGCACATAATAAACACACTACCAGTTTAGCAAATCAAGATCTAAACCTAATGATGCCAAATCGTCAAGCTTGGTTAGACTTAGCTGGAGATTGGCAAGATCCATTCGGAGATCCTGAAATTATAGAACATGATGGGTTTAAAGTTGTAAGAGAAGATCTCATGGGTTTTGGTTCTAAATGTCGCTTTGGTGACATCTTGGTCCAAAAGGCTCCATCAGACACTTTAGTTTATGTCCAACCTCGATATGGTTTTGCAGGCATTTCATTGGCATATTTGGCTAAAAAATATAACAAGAAGTTGGTGCTTTTTAGTCCAAGTCAAAAAGAGATTTCAGATCATCAAGCTATTTGTATTGAGCGTGGAGCAGATATGAAATTTAGACGTATCGCAGCAATGCCAAACTTAAATAAAATTGCAGCAGATTGGGCAGCAGATAACAATGCTTTCTTTATTCCATTGGGACTAAGACATGAATTGGTAACGGCTGCAGCGGTTAAAGTTGCATATGATCTTGCAGAGAAACATGGCTATCCAGAAGAGGTTTGGTCAGCAATGTCAACAGGAGTACTTTCACGTTCACTTCAAATTGCATGGCCAGATGCGGCATTTAATGGTGTTGCAGTGGCTCGTAATATTAAAGCTGGTGAAAGAGGTAGAGCTACTATGTGGTCTCATCCAAAACCATTTAACCAAGATGTTGATAAAGATTTTATTCCCCCGTTCCCATCAGCACTTAACTACGATGCAAAAGCTTGGGAATTTATGAAACGTCACGGTAATCCTGGAGCTTGGTTCTGGAATGTTGGCGGTGATCCAAAACCAGAAGATATGATGCTCAAAGAGAAAGTTGACTCAGAACGAGCTTGGGGAGAAATTAGAGACGTGGACGTGAAACAACTCATTACAAATTCATAAGATAATTATAAAGAATTAATATGGCAAACATAGATAACACATGCGCAGATCTTGATGTGAAGGACTATCACAGTGAAGCACAAGACACCTTTGGCTTGATTTTCAACAAGCAAAAAGAATTACAAGAGCGTTTAGGCTTTAACTTTGATGGTTGGACTATTAAAGAGATTGCTGATTTTTGGATGGTTAACAAGCATGCAATGAGCGATGAGCTTAATGAAATGTTCGATGCACTTGGTGGTATTGAAGATGGCATTGGCAACGCAGCTTGGAAATACTGGAAACAAGATAACGCTAAAGCAGCGAATATGACGATTGCTGATCTATCTGAATCAGATCGTTTAGAGCTTTTTTACGAGTGGATTGATGGTCTTCATTTTTATATGAACTTTGCCATCGCGATTGGTATGACTAGTAAAGACGTGGTTAATTTGTATATGGCAAAGAATGCCGAGAATCACGATCGCCAAGAAAGAGGTTACTAATCATATAAACGCTACGTAAATAATGCTATTAGACATTGAACAAACAGATAAGGAATTAATCGTCAGCTACTATGACACCGAAGGCAAAGTAGCGTTTAAAAGGTACCCAGTAAATAAGTTTGAAAATTGGGTAGTTGCTGAAGAAACAGATAGATGGAAGGATCAAAGATTTACAAATTGGGATGGTCGTCCTATTAAGCGATCTATTTCAAGAAGTTTTAATAAGTTTAGTCTTCTCTATTTCATGGACTCGTTGCCACAAAAAGATCAAGATGAGATCTTTGAGTTCAATATGCCTCGCACATACTTTGTTGATATTGAGACAGAGATCGTCGATGGCTTCCCAAAACCAGAAGAAGCTAAGTCACGCATTCTCTCGTTCTCTATTATTACACCTGAACGAAAGGCAATCGTATTAGGTCTTGAGGACATGAGCAGCGAACAGATCAAAAAGATTGAAGATGATACAAATAATCACTTCAAAGACTATGATCAAGATTGGGAATTTAGTTATTATAAATTTAAGGACGAGTATAACATGTTGTATACGTTCTTACATAAGTTTTTACCTAAGTTCCCAATGATGACGGGTTGGAATTTCATCAACTATGACTGGCAGTATATTGTTAATCGATGTAAAAGATTGCAAATTGATTTGACAGATGTTGCTATCACAGGATCACTTGATAAAAACGACTCTAGACCATTACACATGGGTATTCTTGACTATATGCAATTGTATGATAAGTATGATCGTTCGGTTGCAGTTAAAGAGTCAAATACTCTTGATTTTGTATCAAGTGCTGTACTTGATGTAGCCAAGATTAAATACACTGGTGGTCTACAAGAATTATACGAGAACAATTTTCAAAAATATATTTATTACAACGTTGTCGATTCATGCTTAGTTTATTACATTGATCAAAAGCTTAGATCAATGGAAGTACTATTAACTCTAGCAACTATTACTAGAATGCCTCTATACAAAGCCGCATCTCCTGTGGCAGTTACTGAAGCTCTAATTGCTAGAAAGTTAATTGAACAAAACAAGAAGATTGGCACCGAATGGAATAAAGAAGATGCAAAAAAGGATGGCAAATATGAAGGTGCATTTGTAAAGCAACCGATCGTAGGTTACTATTCAGGTGTTTCAGCATTTGACTTTGCATCACTATATCCATCTATAATGCGTCAATTTAATATTTCGCCAGATGCATTTATTGAAATTGTTCCCGAATCCAAAATCGCTGAGCGTCGTAAAGACGAAAATGTAATTGTTTGTGAAAATGGTGTTGTTTACCAAAAAGAAGATTCTATTCTTAAGAAAATTCTGAGTGATTTGTACTCACAACGTAAACAGTATAAACGAACATCATATGAATATTACGAAAAAGCACATGAAATTGAAAAAAAATTAGGCCGCTGATTTTGTAAAATCATAATAGTAGCGTGATATATAACCTTAAGCAGCGCTGCTATTATTTTTACTTAATTGGATTAAAACGGGTCTACCTAAAATAGACCTTTTTTGGTCTTAACACCGGTCTGTAAACACTTAAAAAAATAATAGTAAAATATGTCTTCACTTTTTAAAGAAAGAATAGAATACAAGCCATTTGAGTACCCTGAGTACTACCAAGAAGGATGGCTTCCACAAGCTCAAGCCTTTTGGCTCCATACAGAAATCTCAATGCAAGGTGACGTGAAAGATTGGCACGAAAACCTAATGCCTCATGAAAAAAATCTTGTAGGTAATATTCTTTTGGGCTTTGCTCAAACTGAGTGTGCTGTATCTGATTATTGGACTAACATGGTAACTGGTTGGTTCCCTAAGCATGAGATTAGACAAATGGCAATGATGTTCGGTTCACAAGAGACCATTCATGCTGTTGCATATTCATATCTAAATGAAACTTTAGGTCTTGAAGATTTTAAAGCGTTCTTACATGAACCTGCAATTGCAGAAAAGTTTGAACACTTAACTTCAACTGAAGCTAATTGGACTCACGAAGATTTATTAACTAATCCTAAAGCCAGAAAGCAAGTTGCTAGATCATTGGCTATTTTTAGTGCATTTGCAGAAGGTGTATCACTTTACTCGTCATTTGCGGTACTCTATTCATTCCAAATGAGAAACCTTCTTAAAGGTATTGGTCAGCAAATGAAATGGTCAGTTAGAGACGAATCACTACACTCAAAAATGGGATGTAGATTATTCCGTCACATGTGCCAAGAGTATCCAGAGCTTAAGGATGAGGTTCAGGACTCAGTTATTGAGGCTGCTCGAATGATGGTTGAAATGGAACACAAATTTATTGATAAAATGTTCGAGCAGGGCGATCTTGCAAATATGGAAGCTGAAAACTTAAAGCACTTTATTATTAAGAGAGCCAATGAAAAGATCGCAGAACTTGGTTACACTGAAGGTCCATTTATGGAATATGATGAGACTAAAGCTGGTGAATTGGATTGGTTCTATCACTTGACTGGTGGTCACACTCACACCGACTTTTTTGCTATCAGACCAACTGATTACGCAAAAGCAGGTGAAGATGAGAACTGGGACGAGGACGATTTGTTTGATTAATTAAGTAAGTTAAATAATATTATGAGTAAAGAAATTATAAATTACGGTGCTGAATTAGGCTGGGAACTCGGGGTAGACTTTCCAACTTGGGCCAACACTGAGATCTATGTAAAAACAATTAGCAAAGGTTATTGTTATCAAAACGAAACACCAAAGGATGCGTATTGGAGAGTGGCAACTACAATTGCAAAACGCTTAAACAAACCTGAACTTGCTAGCAAATTTTTTGATTATATATGGAAAGGTTGGTTGAACTTAGCTTCGCCAGTCTTGTCAAATACTGGCCTTGAAAGAGGTTTACCAATTTCTTGTTTTGGTATCGATGTTGCGGATTCTATCCATGATATTGGTGCAAAAAACTTAGAGATGATGCTATTGGCTAAACATGGTGGCGGTGTAGGTATTGGCATTAATCAAATTAGACCAGCTGGTGCAAAAATCACAGGTAACGGAACAAGCGACGGTGTCGTACCATTCTGTAAAATTTACGATTCTACAATACTTGCAACTAACCAAGGGTCTGTCAGACGTGGAGCTGCGTCCGTTAATATTGATATTGAACACGATGATTTTTGGGAATGGTTAGAGATTAGAGAGCCTAAGGGTGATGTTAATCGTCAATCATTAAACTTGCACCAATGTGTTGTAGTGCCAGATGGCTTTATGCAAAAAGTAGAAGCAGGTGATAAAGAGGCTAGAAAACGTTGGGCTGCAGTACTTAGAAAGCGCAGAGCAACCGGTGAGCCATATATTATGTTTAAAGGCAATGTTAATCGTCAAAACCCAGATGCTTATAAGCAAAATGGCCTTAAAGTCTATATGACTAACATTTGTTCAGAGATTACATTGCATACCGATGAATCTCACTCATTCGTATGTTGTTTGTCATCTGTAAACTTGGCAAAATATAACGAATGGAAAGACACTGATCTTATTTACACTGCAACGTGGTTCTTAGATGGTGTTCTTGAAGAGTTTATTCAAAAGGCTAAATTCATGAGAGGGTTTGAAAACTCTATCAGATCAGCAGAAAAAGGCCGTGCTCTTGGACTTGGTGTTCTTGGATGGCACACATATCTTCAAGAAAAGAACATTCCATTTGAATCATTGACTGCTCAGTTTGAAACTAGAAAGATCTTCTCACAATTAAAGATTGAAAGCGAAAGAGCATCAAGAGACATGGCTCAAGAAATGGGCGAACCACTATGGTGTGTTGGAACAGGCATGCGTAACACTCACTTAAGAGCTATTGCACCAACTGTAACCAATTCTAAATTGAGTGGTAACGTTTCTCCAGGTATTGAACCTTGGGCAGCAAACGTATTTACAGAGCAAACTTCAAAGGGTACTTTTATTCGTAAAAACCCAACACTAGAAAAAGTATTAGAGACAATTGGAAAAAACACTAAGTCCACTTGGGACAAGATTTTGGAAGATGGTGGTTCCGTTTTTGGCTTACCATGGATTGATGATTATTTTGTGGCAGGGTTTGCGGATGTTGAAGGTACTGCAGGTATTCAAAAGCCGCTTACTGCAAAGCAATTAGAAAAACTACCTAAACTAGAACAAGCTGACTATATTCCACTTAAAGATGTATTTAGAACGTTTAAGGAGATTAATCAACTTGAACTAGTAAAACAAGCTGGCGTAAGACAACAATACGTTGATCAAGCAGTTTCACTTAACTTAGCATTTCCAAAAGAAGCTGAACCTAAATTTATTAATCAGGTTCACTTAGAGGCATATCGCCAAGGAATCAAAACCCTCTATTACATGAGAACAGAGTCTGTACTTAGAGGAGACATCGCAGCACAAGCTACAAATCCCGATTGTATCAGTTGTGATGGATAAGATAAAAGGTGAGGTTTGAAGACCTCGTCTTAGGACCGTGGTAGTTCACGGAAGAGGCCGGAAGTTCGCTACTATCCGGCCTCACTTTTTATGAAACCTTTTCCAAGTAGATCGTACAATAATTAAACATTATCAAAAAACAATTTTTATGAAGTTAACAATTGATCGTATCGACCAACACGCATTGACAGAGTTTATCAACCGTGTTAAACTTATCGATTCCTTCATTTACATGAAGGTCGCCAATGGACAGATTAAATCTACTGTCTATCTCCCACAGAGAGATGCTGTAAAGCACCACTCAGTACCAGTTAATAGCATCTTCCAAGTGTCAGAATGGCCTGATACAGACAAAGAGATGAAGATTGCTTTCTTTGAAGGTAGCAAAGTTATTGAAGCTATTAAGCACTTTGATCATGATGCAATTCAAGGTGAACTTGAGTTTATCGAAAATGATAACGAGCTTGTAGCATCTACATTGCGTATCTTTAACGATGAACTTGAAATTACACTTTCATGTTCAGAGCCATCACTTGGTTTTAAAGATCTTTCACAAGATCAAATTGATGCTATCTTTGCACGTGAAAACAATGACTTTGACTTTAGCTTTGATACTCACATGATCGGTAAAGTTAAGAACTTGTTCTCTCTTGATAAAGATGAAACATTTAGCATCAAATCTGATGTTGCAGGTGTAAACGTTAGTGGTAAGTCATTTAGCGTAGTAGTAACTCCAGATACTAGCGGTAACGGTGAGGTCACTGTATACAAAAAGTACTTAAACTTGCTTGACAAAGATGAACAAACTGTATTTGTTTCAGGATCAAAGGTTGTATTCCAATCAAACGACTCTGATACTCTATTAACAGTTTCAACTTGTCAAACAGCCTAAGTATGACGATTGAGGAACTAGAAAATAAACCAGTAGATCAATTGACTGATGATGAGGCGAAGCTGCTTGTAGATCACTACAAGCAGCTCTCTGCCAAATATACGGCTTACGAGCAGGCAGTTAAATTGACTCTTAACTCTATCTACGGAGCATTTGGTAACAAGTGGTTCCACTTTTTCAATATTGACATTGCTGAGTCAATTACAAAACAGGGCAAAAATGCAATTCTCTATTCAGAGACTATTCTCAATAAATACGTTCAAGAATTTTGGCACAAAGACACTGCGGTTCATCAACACTTTGGTATCAAAGTAAAAGGTAAAGTTGAAAAGCCTGCAGTAATCTACATTGACACT
>Ga0222719_10001070_pt1 | contig 27170 bp, 22 predicted proteins | sample C33_34DmetaG_FD_165039 | JGI IMG/M metagenome (GOLD analysis project Ga0222719, IMG submission 165039) | Estuarine water microbial communities from San Francisco Bay, California, United States - C33_34D | ecosystem: Environmental > Aquatic > Marine > Unclassified | place: USA: California...
AAGGTGGCACGGAATGCCAAAGAAAACAGACTATACGGAGAGTAAAGAAATAGGTAAAACCCATTGCCCTGCTTGTCCTAGCAGCGATGGTTTTACTCTGTATGATGATGGACATGGTTACTGCTTTGTATGTAACCATTATGAACGTAATGTAAATGAAAAGGAAAGTGAGATGGCTGTTGCAGCACCTCAAGTTACAAGTCTAGAACTATTCGAATCACAACTAGGAGATTATCGTGGTTGTAAAGAGCGTGGCATTACAAAAACTATTGCGGAACACTACGGTGTTCGTGCAAGCTATGACAGTGAGCGTAACATTACTGCTTATAACTATCCTTATTACAAGGACAATGAGCTTATTGCTTATAAGGTAAGGACATTACCTAAACAATTTAAAACTGTAGGAGACTTTAAAGATGTCTGGCCTTTTGGGTACCAAAGCTTCGGAATGGGAAGCAAACGCCTCGTCATCACTGAGGGTGAGTTCGACGCCATGTCGGTTGCTCAAGCCTCATTGGATCATTATAATAAGATCTATCCTGCGATTAGTGTCGCCTCGGCTAGTAACCTCAAGAGCCTGTTGCAAGCAAGAGAATGGATTAGATCCTTCGAAGAAGTGGTATTGTTCTTTGACAGAGATGTAGCTGGTCAGAAAGCAATTAAAGATGCTGCTAATATTATTGGCATTGATAAAGTAAAGATAGCAAGTAGCACTGCTAAAGACCCTTGTGAGCTATACCAAGAGAAAGGTAAAGATGGTGTTATGCGTGCCATATGGGATGCACAACCATTTAGTCCTGCTGGTATCGTAGTAGGGCATGATCCTGTGTGGGAGCAATATCTTGCTAGACGTTCTACTGAATCTGTTGCTTATCCTGATTGTCTTCGTGGCATTAATGATAAAACTAAAGGTATGCGCTTCGGTGAGATTACATTGTTTACTTCAGGTACAGGTAGCGGTAAATCAACTGTCATTAAAGAGATTGTATTAGACCTTCTTGATAAAACAGAAGATAAAATTGGTATGATTTCACTTGAAGAAAGCGTCGGTGATACTGCCGAAAAGTTTATTCAAATGAAACTTAAACGTAACTTACAAGAGTATGATGTATCTCTTGAAGAGCAAGAGGAGGCTAGTCGTGCAGTATTTGGTACTGAACAACTTGTATTACTGGATCACCAAGGCTCTGTTGGCGATGAATCTCTTATTGATAAGATTGAGTATATGGCTCTTATGGGGTGTAAGTATCTTATCCTTGACCATATTACAATCGCTGTATCAGAAGGGGCTGAAGGTTACACTGGTAACGAAGCCATTGATAAAGTTATGTCAGATTTGCTTAAGCTTACTAAGAAGCATAACATATGGCTTGGGGTTATCTCTCACTTACGGAAGGTTCAAGGTGGGGGATCAACATTTGAACAAGGCAAATTACCTAGCATGGATGACATCAAAGGTTCTGGTTCAATCAAACAAATATCATTTGATATCATTGGATTTGCACGAGACATGGCTAATGAAGATGAAGACATCCGAAACACAATTAATTTTATTGTGCTTAAAAGCAGGTTTACAGGTAAAACAGGACCAGCTGGACATACCAAGTATAACCACGATACAACTCGATTAACTTATCACGATGAAAATGTTATTGATTTTGAGGTGCTGTCATGAGTGAAACAGCTTTATATGAACAGGTAGGCTTACTACAACAACAGCTAGCTCATGCTAGACAATTAATTGAAGAGGTTACTAAAGATCGTAACAAGTATCGCAGTCAGGCGCTCATGCGTCAGGCTGCTAAAGACACTCTACAAGATGAAGTGAGGAACTTAGAAATAAAAGTACAACACTTAGAGCAACAGTTAGAGAGAGCTTATGAATAAACAAGAACGCTATGACACTATGTATATGGACATTGCACAACGAGTAGGTGAAATGTCTTATGACAGTGACACTAAAGTAGGAGCAGTAATTGTTAAGGACGGTAATATTATTTCAATGGGTTGGAATGGCACTCCAGCTGGGTTTCCTAATGAGTGTAAACATCCTGAAACAGGGGTTACATTACCTCATGTTATTCATGCTGAAGCTAATGCTATCTGCAAGCTGGCTCGTGATGGGGGCAACGGATTGGATGCCACCATTTATACCACGGTCGCGCCTTGTATGGAGTGTACTAAACTTATCTTGCAATCTGGCATCAATGAAGTTGTCATTACTAAAGCAGATGAGCGATACTTGGATGGATATAAAATTCTTAATGAGAAAGGCATGATACGATTATGCAAATCTTCTACCAACAATTAGAGTCAGACCCTGATCATGTTGCATGGGTTAAATGTAAACCAGAAGATTTAGACATGGTAAAAGAAATATTTCCTGTCGAAAACTATGAGATTTTAGTCGGAGTTAAACCAAACTTTAATCCCATAACATGTGATGTTCACACCTTAAACAATCCACCAGCCCCAACTTGGGGTGTAGATATCAGAAAGAGGACCAATGGAAGATCTGAAGGACTATCTCTTACAGAGAATAAGGAGTGATGATCTTGGCGTTAAGCCTAGACGTAATCTACAACTAATGCGTATGATCGATACCGATGGTGTTGACATGCTTGACTTTCTTATTGAAGATATGGTTATCTTTGCTAGGAAAGTAATACAACGCTGCTTTAAACGCAGCAAAGTAGAAGGCGAAACAGCTATTACACAAGTAAGTATGGCTGTTGGTAAACACATAATTGAAAACTGGGATCCAGACAACGTTAACTTTAGAGATCACGTTAGAGTTGGTGATCTTATTGTTGAAGCCTTTGTAATGTGTGGCTACCTTACTATAAGTGTAGGCCATATGAAGAGCCGTAAGCCAGTAACTATCCATGCCACTGAAAAATGGGGCGAGATGGAAGCAGTTGCTGGCAAAACTGTTTGTATGAGTGAAGATCCTATCCTTCCAATTACATCTTTGTTTCAATCTAATGATCGCAGTGTTATTAAGACTTGGGATAAATCAAAAGAAAAGAAGTTTAGAGACTACATTAATCAGCCATTTGTAAAAGCAATGAATAAACTTCAAGCTACACGTTGGCGTGTTAACTCTGATGTCCATCAGGCTATCTTAGATAACTGGGATGACTTTATTAGCAACGAAACTTTTGATGGTGAAGACGAAAAAGAAAATGAAAAGCTATATCAACGTCAAGCTTCTAAGAATAGAGAAGTTAAAGAAGTTATGGCTATCGCAAACAAATGGTTGGGTAAAGACTTTAGCTTTTATCTTGACGCTGACTATCGTGGTAGGCTGTACTATTCCGAACCTTTCTTTAACTTTCAAGGTTCCGATATCGCACGAGGACAACTAGTCTTTGCTAAAGGTAAACTCTTTAATGAGTCTGCTAGCTTTTGGTTAGGCGTACATACTGCTTGTTGTTTTAATCAGTCATATCTTGTTGAGGAGATACCTGAGTGGGTCACTACCGATTATCGTCAGGTGCTTTTAGATGAAGGTCTAGATACTATTTCAGTAGACAAGATGACACTTGAAGATAGAGCAATGTGGACTCAACAAAACATTGATGTCATTGTTGAGTTAGGTGAGATGAAATTCTTTGCAGATGAAGCTGAGAAACCTATTTCGTTTCTTGCTTGCTGTATCGAGTGGTATAAGTATGCTACTACTGAAGGTGACTTTTATACTCGCTTACCTATCCCTATCGATGGTGCTAATAACGGGTGGCAACACTTAGGCGCTATGTCTAAAGACGAACACACAGGTAAGCTAGTAGGCCTTGTACCTACAGCCATTCAGAATGACTTCTATGTACAGGTAGCTAAGCGTCTTACAGAGCGTATGCCAGAGTGGTTTGAAGAACGTGAGATGCCTATGAAGCATATTCGTAAGGGTATTGCTAAGCGTGCTGCTATGACTCGTGCATATAGCTGTGGACAAAAGAAAATGTCAGAGTCTATGTATAGTGATTGTTACCAGTATGGTTATACTGAGGAATACAATATTAATACATGGGACTGTGACGAGTTAAGTAACCAAGTAATACGATCTATCCAAGAGGTTTGTCCAGGACCGCTAGAGACTATGCGTTATCTACAGCGTTTAGCTGAACAAGAGATAGCTAACTGGATGCGTGTCTATGGCACTGATCGTGGACATGGTATCGAGTGGACAACACTATCAGGCTTCCCTGTTGTGTATGAGTGTTATCGTACTCGACCAGTTAAAGTAGACTGTTATGGATTTAATACACCAGAAGGTGAAATACGATTTAAGCATGTTATCAGAGAGAAAACAGATATCCCTGATAGGCGTGGCTTTATGTGTGGCATTAGCCCTAACTTTGTGCATAGCATGGATGCCTCTCATATGGCTCTTGTAGTAGCTAACTGGGAAGATGACTTTGGTGCAGTGCATGATTCATTTAGTACTCATGCAGATGCAATAGAGCATCTAATGATAGACACTAGAAATAAGTTTATCCAGATGTATGACGTAGAAAACTTCTATGATGCAATACCGTTTGGCAAAGGCTTTACTGGTGATGTGCCTTCTATCGGTACACTAAATGTTAAGGAGGTAGCTAACTCTGACTACTTCTTTTGTTAAAAAAAAATACCCCACAAGGTTTCCATATAGGATTCCCTGTGGGGTATTTTTATTTATAGTAATGCTTGTATTTCTTTTTTAGCTTCAGCACGTAATCTACCTGCTTTAGACTTTGCTTCATTAATAGGGATACCATCATTAATGTAGTTCTTAATATTTTTTTCGTACATAACATTAAGAATTGCATCATTAATTTCAGGTGTACCTGCTAAGTTAGGGTTAAGATTAAACTCTTTTACAAATTCATTATCATCAATATCTACACCTTGCAGTGCTAACCTATTAAAATTTTTCATATAGCTATCCTCCTAGTTATATTGATAAGCCTTTAAAGCTAATTTTTTAAGCGCTATTGCTTTCCTTGTTTCTGAATCAGTTTTCCATTGACTAAAATCTCCAGCAATATTTTCATAATTCTCTATTGCGTTAAATAAATTAAGAAGATTTTCTCCTGAAATACTACCACCGTTTTCTGACCAACCAAAAACTCTTGCAGCATCTAATAGTTTTTCTGCTGACCCTTTTTTACGGCGTCTACCTGTAATTGGTTGTACAATACGTTTTTGTTTTTCTTTTTCTCTTTCATTTAAAGCAACTAAGTAAGTATGCATTGAACGATGAGGTCCAGTTTCTGCTAGTAAATAAGCGCCATTAGGATTAACTGTATTTAAAAATACTGATTTAGCTTCATTGTATCCATTAAGGATATTATTAGCTAAATTATATTTTTTGTTTACTTCCACAAAGTTTTTGTTAATTACTTGGTGATAATCTCTTACACTTGTTGCGTCTGTAATTATAGCATCATGTACAGGCAGCATAAACAATGGGTCTCTACGATTTTTATTTACATCAAGTATTGTTTGAGCCATAATAGCCGCATCAATTTGTTGAATAGAAATAACAGGTAGCTGGTTAGCAACTTCTCTACCGTAAGGCGAAGGTGGTGCTAACTCCCAATCACTTGTTTTTTGGTTAAGTCTTTTCTTACGAGCAGATCTAGCTGAGCCTGTTGGTTGTCTTGTTTTAACAGGACGCATAACAGTACCTTCAGGTGTAGGAACAGGCACTTGTAATCCTGTTTCTGTCCATTCTTTAGATCCTAAAAATATATTAGTGCCAAGTGGTCCTTTATAAAAAGGAGTCTTACCCATCATTGACCACAACATGCCCATGCTTTGTAGTGTTTTTTGATGTTTAATATTAAGCGTACTACCTATTGTGTTTTCTATAAGCTTATTAAAGTCTTCAATCATATCCGCACGTTTATAGTTAGGGATATCTACTTCATTAGCTGCATCAATTAAAAGATTACCATACTTAGAATTAAGAAAATCAATTACTGTATCTTGGTTATAAGATGGATCTTTACCGTACGATACCTCCATTAAAGGTGTTCTTGAAATTAATCTTACGATTGCTTTTCTTTCTTCATGGTCACTAATATTTTGTAACATTTTGTTAAAAATAGTTTTCTTTTCAGGACTATTTATAAATACCGTATCAATTGAACTTGGCATTTGATTAACGTATTGTTGTCTAATATCACCTTCTGGAATAACTGAGTCTTCCTCTGACCTATACATTAAGCCTACTGCTTTTAATAAATCAATATTACCCATCTGCATAGCTTGGATAGCAATACCGTTCTGTTTACCATCATGTTGTGTTTGTGCTAATGGTTCAAATAAAACAGGACCATCCGTTTGTTTTGCAGCTTTCTTTGCATCTACATAGTTTGCAAAATCTACTAGCGATTGAAACTTATATCCCCATTCTGCAGGATCTTGAAAGTCATCTATAAATTCTGGTCCAACTAATTCATTTAAAGCTTCAATATTAGTATAATCACTTTCTGCAATAGTTCTTAATTTGCTTCCTGTTTTATACCATTTAATATAGGTAGGGTTATTAGGGTCATTAATAATTCGATTAGTAGCTTTTTCAATTGCTGACCAACGCATATCTTCTGTTTTAGAAAATGCGCCAGAACGATCTTTTACTCCACCTTCTTCAGGTGTTAAAAGATTTTTACCAATAATATATTTCCAATTAGCTAGTATCTCTGATCCAGTATCTTGAGAATTATTTAAATTCAAAGGAACACGTTTAGCGCTCCCTACAAAGTTTCTTACTAGCTTACTGTCTTGATAATTTAAAATAGTATTACGAACAAAGTATCTGCCTACTGAAGATGCATGAAACCATTTATTGTAAAATACTTTATCTCTACGTTGATCACCATCTATCATTGTTTGGAAAATCTTTTTTGCTTCGCGCCTTACTACTCTGTCTGCTTGATCTCTTGATAATGAAATGTCACCGTTATTTGTTTTTAAAGCTCTGTTATAAGCCTTTTGCCATTTCTTTTCATCTAGTCCTATCATTGCAGCCCATGGCTCATTCGAGAAAAAGCCTTCCGAAGATTGATTTGCTAAACCTATAATTGTTCCTTTATCATCTGTTTGAATAACAGAAGCTACAACTTGCATAGCAAAACCATATCGTTCTTCCATTATTTTAAGTGGCATACGAGACAGTGTATCTTTAACTTTATTTTCAATTACCATATTAGAATCTAATTTAGATTTTTGGGAAACAGGACCAGTCCTTTCTCCTTTTAATCGCTCTAATCCTGGAATTGATTGACCGCTAATTGCTGGCGCATCTGAAACATCTATTCGTCTTTCAGGTTGTATATCAGCTAAAAGCTCTCTTGAATTGTTAAAGAAGTCTTCTGCTTCTTTACTCATTGTGTAAAATTCAGTATCACCATCTGCGTTTACTTCTAAAAAACCTGTATTTTTTACTGCATTCCACATAAGCGTATCAAGATAGTCTGCTTCTTCAGGTGTAAGAGTTTTGCCTGAATCACCATAGCCGGTTACAGTTATACCATCTTGCGTTGGTGTTTGGCCTAGCTTACCAATAACGCCCCTTGCTAAATTTCCTCTAGTATAATCGCCATTTAAAATTTGACCTTGTAATTCTGAAGGTTTATCTGTATCAAAAAAGAAAGAAGCATTTTCAGATTGTGTTGAATTATATTTTCCAATTACACGTTCATCTCTTTTGTTAAGATGATCTTGAATATTCTCTAATAACTGTATAGTTAATGCGTTAGCTACTTTAGGTTTTAATTGATTAGTAGTAGTGTCTAACAAATCTTTTTGCACTAAAGTATTTATTACACTGCGGCCTAAGTCTGTTTCGTCTCTTGTAGCAGGAATAAAAGTTTCGTCTAAATTTTCTCTAAGTCTAATACCAGTTGCAATAACGTTATCAAGTGAATCTTTAGTTGATGTAGCTGTTTTAAATTTATTTCTTAACTCTGATGCTGTAGCAAAATCAAAGAAATCATCTTCTTCTTCAACTTTCATTTGCTCATAGCGAGGAGCCATAGCAAATTGTTTTTGCTGTTCAGAAGCAACTGCTCGTGCCGCTGTGACTTCATCATAACGAGTAGCGCCTTCAATATCAGTTACGCCTCTTGCAGCTACTGCTCTTGTAATAGGGGCTACACCACCTGACGGAGCTAAGCGATCTTCTACCGCTTGCATATCGCTAGCAGTTGGTTGCGCTGCTGTAACCACTCCTTCAGTTTGAGGTGGAGGTGCTACGCCTAACTTTTCTACAGGTGTTTTTGCAATAGTTCCTGTTTCTTGATCTAAAGTAATCTTGCGTTTTGCTTGCTCTAGCTCTACTGCTTGTGGGGTTTGAGCAGGTGCTGCTACATTTTTAGCTGCTTGTAGTGTGTTACTAAAACTTTTTCTTGCCATTTTTTTTCTCCAAGGGAGGTCAGCCCCTTAGGAGGACTGACCGTTGAATTATTTTAATAATGCGCTGATTATATCTGTTGAATCAGGCAACTCTACCCCTTTAAGGGGGTTTTCTCCGTGCAATATATCTGCACCTGAACGCCTAGCTGAAGTTACTGGTCCAACATAAGGTGCAACTCTAAGTATATTTGAAGCTGCTCTTTCTGTTTCACCTTGTAAAGCTAACCCAGTCGATGTTAATACTGTTTCAATGTTTCTAGCTGATGGACCTGCTTCACCTAATACAGTGTTAAACATCCACTCTAAACCTTCACCTCTTTGTGGATACAAAGGATTTACAACATCAATTACTCTTTCATATTGGCCTATAACACCAGAAGAATACAACGCTCTTTGTACATAGCCTACCTCATTTAAGTAAGGGCTTGATTGACCAAACTTAATAAGATCTTTTATGTATTGAGAAGCTGCGCCTAACGCTATCATAGTTACTATTAAAGCAAAAGCATCATATTTTACTTTAGGATTCCCTTTAGCTAATTGATCTCGCCATAGTTTAGGTACTACATTAGCAGTAAATGTACTAATAAAACCGTTAAACTGAGTAAACAATTGATAATGAGGGTCTTGAAAAAATAAAGGTCGATTAGCAGATTGTGGATTTTGAATACGCTCATTTACAAAACGATAAATAGCGGTTTGTATTTGTTCGTTAATATCATCTTGTATTTCTTGAGAACGTCTCCATACCGCATCACCTTGAATGCCTTCTTTACGTGCTAATTTTCTTGTTGCTTGTTCACGCTGCGAAGGAGACCGAATATACTCTACTGTATTTGCTTCTACATTACGACCATCAGTAATATCAAACAACTGATCTCGATATAATTCTTCTGTTTCAGAAAAATAATCATAAAGAAGTTGAACATCAATGCCAAGATCACTAAGATCTAAGTATGTTCGTAACTCAATTTCATTAAACTTATCAATATCAAAAGTACCGTCTGCTTTTTTAGGAGCGTATTCTAAACGGTTCATACCTGCTTTAACAGTATCTACTGCAAATGCTGCATTCATTCGTCTTTGAAATTGAGTAAATTGTTTAATACCTACTGATCTAAAGAAAGCTTCATGCGCTCTTACAAATGAAACATCGCGTTCACCAGTAGCTAATCTGTTTACAACTGTATTGGCGTCTTCAGGAAGACCAGATAATTCTAACTGTTTTTCAGACAGTTTAACTTCTGCACGTAAAGCTTTATCCCATGCAGAAGCTATCTCTTGCATCATTCTTGAAGTTGCTTGTTGAAACTCTGCATTATCTTTTACTTTAAAGTATACCATTGCTGTTTCAGGTATAGAAGAAATAGTAGATAAAGGTAATCCTGCAAATATAGACCATGAAGTTAAATAGTTATTGATAGCCGCCCAACGAGGATTTTCTATTCGTCTGAAGTTACCGTGTGAGCTATCAATAATTGCTTTAGTATACCAAGCAAATTTTTCTATTTCTTCTTTAGATAAGACACCTTCTTTTTCTAAGTCTTTAAATAGCTTTGAAAGTTTAGAACCGCCTTCACCAAAGTATTTAGTAGTTGAATTATATTTAGCTGCTTCTACTTGTGTTTTATTTAATGTTTCAAATATATTATCATTAGACCAATCGGTAAAGCCATCTTGATCAGTAATATTAGCTGACATCTCGGTAAAAGACCATGGACGCCACTTAACACCGTTAACTAATGAATACTCGCTTTGAATACCATTAGCTCCTCGATTAGCAATATTTTGATAAATTGCTTCAACATCTAAAGAAGGATCAACACGAGCTAACCATTCTTTAAAGGCAGCAGGGTTTGCTCTTACTTTTGCATGATCAAAACCTTGATGTCGCCACCAATAATCACTACGATAAGCTAGCTCTTTACCATTTGCTTTCTTGTATTCGTCGTTAGTAGCGTTCCAAGCAGCGTCATATGCATTTTTAATTTGCTTAGCTGCAGTATATAATTTATTAGCTTCGATAATGCTTGATACGCCTAACGCTTCAAATGGTACTTTACCTTTAGGAAACTTTTTAGCACGAGTATAATACTCTCTTATTTTAGCATCGGTATCTAAGCCTAAGTCTCTTAGTGTACCTACTGTATCGGCACTTCTGTCGCCTAACACATAGCTATCTGCTGCATCGTAAGCACCTTGTTGCTCTAGTAACATTAACTCGTAATTTTCAAAGCCACCACTTCGCCCAAACGCTCTTACTTTTTTAGATATTTCTATTGCATTTTTAGTATTGATTGTTTTAAAACCAAAATCTTTTGCTATAGCTTTTTCATCTACAAAAGTTTTAAGATCAGAAATAAGCTGATCATTTGCTTGTTTAAAGTTCATTCCAGCGTGATATACGCCTGTAGTCATCTGACCTATACGAGAAAATATATCTAGTCCTACTTTACTTTGAACTAGTTTATTAAAATCAATAGCAGAAGATTCAGCAGCCTTAACTAGTTTACCAAATCCTGTTGTTATTGCATCAATATAATCAGACAAGTCATCATTGTTTGCAAAGAAATTTTTAATTCCTCTTTTTTCATTTTCATGTGTCTGAGCTTTATTAGCAAAGTCATATTTATTTTCTTCATAATCAAAGCCTTCAATAGCAGCATCTCGATCATGTTGTTCAATATTATTTTCTACATTAGAAGGTCTACGATCAGTTGTATTAGTTGTTTGTCTATCCCGAATAGCCGCTTGTTCTATTACTCGGAATCTATCAGTACTGCCTTTTTCTAATTCTGTTTTTAAAAGTTTATTTTGTCCTTGTGAATAAACATTTCCTGCTGTTGAAAAACCAGAACCAAGAACACCTCCTGCTAATCCAGCATTAATAAACCGATTAACAAGTTCGTCTGAAGTATAATCTTTATCTGACATTAAACCAGCAGTCGCTGCTTGAATTCCTTCTTGCAGAATTTCAGTACCTGATTCGGTTAATGCACCTGCACCTGCTGCTTTTAAAACACTTTGTCCAGAAAAATTAGCTATGTCAGAAGGCTTTCCTCTTAACAGACCACCCTTAATTAGACTTGCTTGTTCTTGCTTAGCTGTATTTAATACAATATTTCGAGCATCTGATAGTCCTATCTTATTTTTCTTAGCATAAGCTTTGGTTAGCTCTTGTATTCCTTTTTTAGAAAGAACATCAGCTGGCTTTATTAACGCTTTCATACCTAGTCTTTCTACAGTTGCCGCAGCAACACCTGCAACACTTGCAGCTAAGAATTGTGGAATGCCTTTTTCACCTTCCATTTCATTCCAAGTATGACCTGCATAAATAAAAGAAATAGGTGCAACAGCAGTAACTCCACCCGCAACTGGTCCTGCAATTGCAGCTGTAGGAACTGCTGCAGCTGCTGCTCCGAATGTAGCTACTAAGTAAGGTGCGGACATTGCTGCATTGTTTAATACATATTCAAAGCCTGACCATACATCATCTACATCTTGATAGTCTAATACTACTTCTGGGGCATCAACCATTCTACGCCTAGCGTTAGCAACTCCGGCTTCACCTAAGTTTTCTAACATTTCAGCGCCAGAGGTTTGACCAATTGCTTCTACATAACCCCATAGTCCTTCTTTAACGCCATCCCACCCTTGATCCCAAGAAGTTGCTATTGCGCCACCTAGCCCTTTAGCTTGGTTATCTATTGTGCGATTATTATCTCTATATCGTACTCCCGAATGTATTTCAGGATCATAAAATCTTTCGGTTATAGCTTTAGTTTTAAATACTAAACCTTCTTGATCTATTTCATTAGCAATAGCATCGCCTAAATCATTAACTGGATCTTTTTCTTTTCCAATTGCAGCTTCATATAATTCTCTTTCTCGTTTAGCTATTACTGCTTCTTCTGAGGTATAAGGAGTAACATCAACTACGCCTGATGATACTAGTTTTGTTTCTAAGCTTTCACCTTTATCATTAAACAAGTTAATTATTTGACGATCAAAGTCATCATAATTACCTGTATAATCTACAACATTAAAACCACCATCAGAAATTATTTTTGCAACTGCATTAGCTTGGCTTTCACCACCCACTTCGCCGCGTTTAAATTCGTAACCATCATCGCCTTCAACAATTTTATCTACTTCTCTAGCATTAATATTTCCAAGACGAAGTCTGTTACCTTTATTATCAGCAACAGTATCTCCATCTACTACTAAAAAAGAATTATTTTTCTTGTCACGAAATGTTCTATCCATTTAATGCTCCTTTAAAAAAGTAAGGGGAAATCCCCTCACTTCTTCATGTTGCTGGGATCTTCTAGTTTAGTTGCAGTCTCGTCACCTACGACTACTGCTTGCATCCAAGCAATAAAAGGATCGTATCCTTCTGTTTTGCCTTCAGTAAATCGACCTTTAGATTTCATGTTATTCCAAGTTTCTTTTCCACTTGACCACAGATCTCTGTAAGTTTTAACGGCTAGTCTTTGATCACCGTTGGCTGCATCAGCTGCAATGTTAAGTAATGTTTGTTCTAGCTGATCCATATTAGAAGCTGAAGTATTTTTAACATCATTATAACTAATTATACCTTTTGTTTTTAATGATATAACTCGTTTATTATAATATCCTTCTAAACTAGTTGGTTCACGAGTACCACTTTCTTTAGCAGATTTAATTGCTTTAAGATAATCGCCTTGCGCAGCTACTATCTCGTTTTTAAGACGTTGAGATTGCTTTGTATCCATACCAAAAGTATTTCTAGTTTCTTCATACAAAAGATATGACTCACCTGCAAGCTCATCTGTTGCAAAATCAATCTGTTTATTAGCATCATCAATAGTCTTGTTAATTTCTTTAGTTCTATTATTAAGAGCTTTTTGAAAATAATTAGTTACGTTAGTTGGATTGTGAACACTATCATTCATTACTTCAAATCGAATTCTATTTTCAGGCTTAGAAAGATCTAACAGTTGTCCATTTGAACCTTGAGTAACTAAACGTTTATCATCACCAGTCCCTATTGTGTAAACAGGCACTTCAAGCCCTGTTAATCGATCAAATCTAGTCCCTGATTGTCCTGTTATACCACCACTGGTTTCAGTTTTAGTAACAAGTACATCTACATCTCCACTCTTGAGATATTCATTTAATGATTCAGGTGTATACAAATCTTCATTATCATTAACAAATTTAGCTTGTCTAACTCTTTCAAGCTCTGCACGAGTGGCATAGTCTTTCATAGTGTAGTTAAGAGAACCATTATGATCATAACCTAATGCTCTAGATCCAGCATAGTTAATTACCATACGGGCAAGGTCTTTAGGTGGAAACATATCACCAAGCACTTCTAAAAATAAATCAGTTGTTTCTTTAAAGAATCCTGGATTATTATTCTTTATATCAACACCTGCTTGAACAACATTATCATTAGTATCAGCATCTGGTGTTGGTTGATCTACTTCATCGCCTGTATCTGTTTCTGCAATAATCTTATTTACAAAATCAGTCGTATTAACTGGTGAAATTGCTTTACTAGTTGATTGTAAATCAGCTAATTCTTTTTGTAATTTATCTACATTAGCTTTAGCACCTTCATAAGTTTTTTGATTAATTCCTTTAAACTCAGGAAGACCTCTTGAAATATTATCTTGTCTTTTTTGTTCTAAAGTATCAAAAGAAGATTGTACAATATCAAGATTATTAGTAACCGCTTTAATATTAAAACGAGTTAGGTCTTGTTTTCGTTTATCTGCATCTGAATCAGGCCTTGGCGGAATATAATCTTCGCCTAAAATTTTAGTAGGATAATCAATAGTTTCTTGAGCTAAAGGATCCCCTTTGCCAGACATTGCTTGAGCTAATCTACCCGGACCTGCATTATACGCTTGGAGTACTTGTGCAGGAGTATAATTAGGATTTTCTTTTTGAATACCTGCAATATACTGTGTAGCAAATCGTCTAGCTATTTCTGGATCATTACGATCTTCAAGAGAAATAGGTTGAACATTGTAACCTGGATCTAAAGCAGTATCTGCCATGATTTGTGCAGCACCTGTAGCGCCTGACTTTGGATTTACTGCTTTGTTATTATTACTAGATTCAACTTGAATAAGGCTTTCTAATACTTGTGGAGTAAACCATTTAGGCACTTCATAAGGCTCATAGTCTTCACCGCCATAACCTTCTGCAGCATAAATAGACCCGCCATCAGCTGCATAAGTAGGAATAGGACCACCTTGTGCCTTTTGTATTTTCCTACCTTCCTCATTCATCTTATCAATTTTTTCTTGATTACCTGGAAGGCGTGATGCTTCGGCATTAACTACGTTTTCTCCAGGAGTAAGCCATGCTGGTACTGTATCAGTACCTTTAGGATCACCCGGATGATTACTAGTATCAGCACCGTTAAATCCATCAGGCGCATCAGGTATCATAATCATTAATGGTACACTTTGGTCTTCAAACAGTTCGAGAGAAAACATATTACCATAACGATCTTTTTGAGTAATACTTTTTATGTTATGCATTAGTTTCTCCTTTTACCATGTAGACTTATCGCCTGGACTGCTTCCCATTGAGCCACCAAAGGCACCTGGATCGTTGTAACCGCCAACGTCTGGTCCCCATCCACCTCTATCGTAAGCCTCTTTATCATATCCTCCGCCCCAAGTAGAATCACTATACGCAGCGTTAGCTGATGCTTTAGCAGCATCTTCAAGGGCTTTTTGTTTAGCTTCTTGTTCAGCTTTAAAGTTAGCATCAAAGTCTGCAAATGCTGTTTTTAAGCTGTCCATGTAAGGATTAGGTGTATTGTATTTACTAAGATTAACTGAAGGCGGTGAATAATTTCCAGGAATAGTATCTGTTTGCGGTGTCATTGTTTGACCTGTGCGAGGGTCTATATTTCCTGGAGAGTAATCGTAGGCACCACCAGTGCTTGTAGAAGTATAATCTTTAGTTATACCAGAGGTTTCTGGAGGCGAGTAATCTCCTGGGTATGTTCCGTAATAACCAGGAATAGTGGTATCAATAGGGGTTATTTCTGGCTTATCGTCTCCAAAAATTGGATCATAAATATATTTGTTAAAGGGATCATAAACATATTTGTTAAAGGGATCATAAACATATTTGTTAAAATTATCTTTAACTGGATCAATATAATCTTCTTCAACTGTGCCTTGAACAACTGAAGTAACAAAATTTAAAGCAGATAATGGATAAGCTAAATTTGATGCTGCTTTATTACCCAATGCAGAAGCTACACCTACTCCTTTACTAACTGAATCTACAACATCTTTAAATGTTGCTTCTTCTTTAGCTGTTGCTTTTGCAGCAATGGCTGCTTTACGATCACGCTCTCTGCGCTCCATATCTGCAAGGTCAGCCATAGTAGGTATTGCTTCGCCTCGATCAGCATAAACAGGAGGGATTGTGCCGCCTGTTGACCAAGTAGACTTATCACCAGGATTGCTACCTCCTCCTGACATATCACCACCAGATTGGTTTCCACCACCAGGTCCCCAACCGCCGCCACCTTTATCATAGCCTCCACCCGTTTTATTTGGATTACCTGGACCACTCCAAATACCAGAGTCTTTACCGCCGCCACCACCACCGCCGGAAGGACGCTTAGGAGCAGGAGGGGGTGGAGGAGGAGGAGGAATGTAGCTAGGCGTATAGTTAGCAAATATATTAGGATCAATACCACCGCCAAATGTGCCTGTAATTCCACCGCCTACTGATGGTCCTGCTCTAAACCCAAGTCCAGGCAGAGGCATATTAGTGTTTCCCATTCTAAAGCCAGGATTAACTGAAGGTATACTTGGTAATCCCATTGCAGCTACTTGTGTATTACCAGTAAGAAGAGGCGTAGTCGATCTAAACCCTACCATATTACTCTCCCTTTGTTAATGGACCACCATAAGACATAGTCATAACTTCACCACCAGCTGATTTATATTGTGCTTTAGCAAGTGGACCAACATGTCCACCACCGCTAAAGAAGCCTAGCATTTTCATTGCAAGTAAACCACCAATAATAGGTGCTGCAGGGCTAGCCATAGCTGCTGTTCCAGCTGCTCCAAGCTGTGACATCATACCAGCCGCAGGTAAAGAACTAGCGGTAGTTGCTCCTGCTGCTTTACCAACTAAAGGTGCTGCTGCTTTTCCTGAACCAAGAATAGCTTGTGCCATTCCAGGAGACATACCTGTTCCAGCTGTTTGTAAGGCTGCTGCTTGTGTAGCTGTAGGTGCTGCAGCAGTCATTGCACCAATTCCTTTTTGTAGCATAGGTGCGCCATACTTTTTAGCAAGGTCTACACTGCCTTGCGCTGCAGTATCAATACCTCTATTCATAGCTGCTTGAGCAAACTTAGATGCAATACCTTCTTCTTGTTGAGGAGGTGCTACTGCTCGTGGTGCTTGAATAGGTGTAATTCGTGGTCCTTGCATTGCTCTTTTTCTTGGATCATCGCTAGCAAGATTTAACATAACCATAGTTACTTACCTCCACCTGAAGTAGTAGTTGTAGTAGACTTAGGTGCTGCACCTGTTACACGACCAAAGAAACGATCAAGTGCTGTGTCTACTGCTGCAAGCTCAGCTTGTTGTTGCTGCTGTAAAGAAGAACCAACATCACCAAGTTGTTGAACACCTGCATCCATCATTGCTTGGCGTTCTTTTTGGTATTCTCCTGCACGACCTGCGAGTGCAGATGCCATAGCCTTTTGACTACGTGCAGAACCAAGATTACCAGCTGCTTGTGCTGCACCAAGATTACTCCCTACAAGACCCATAAGTGACGCTTGTTCTGCTGCACGAGTATCATAAATACCAGAGCCTGTCATCTTATCTAGTGCTGCAGATTGACTTGCATTTAATGCATCAATTTGTTGTTGTGTTAAACCAGCTACAACATTAGCTGGGTTTGCTAACTGACTTGAAAGTAACGTTTTTGATTGACCTAACGCATACTGTAAATCAGGTTTAAATTCTGCATCAATTCCTGATACGGTAGTTGAGCTGCCGCCGCCGCCTCCTCCACTTCCCATACTTTTCTCCTATACACGACCATGCACACCACTAAACGGGGTAGCATTGTACTTTTTAATTAAAAACTTTACATAGTTATCTGCTTCATTTCCTGCTCTAATAGTATCTGCTCTCCAATAAGAGCCACCATTATCTTTAACATGCTTAATCATATAATTAAACATGCGAGCCGCTGTAAAAGCATTATTATATCTTTGATCAGTTATACAATCTTTTACATCCATAATCCATTCATGGTTATAAAAGTTTCTAAAAGCAGAAGCAAGCATAAATCCCCTAAGAGAGTCATCCTTACTATAATCTGCTATTGCAAGAAAAAGAGCGTTGCCTTTACTTTGTTCTTCCACATGATGTGAAATATGTTGTAACCAACAACGCTCATTTCTTTCATACAGTTGATGATCTAAGTTTTTTAATGATGTATTCATAAGCTCTACACACTTAAGAATATCATTGTCCCCAATTTCTTTTATCATTCATCTATCCTTGTTTGTAAGTCTGCAAAATCTGTTGCTTCTCTAATATCGTTAATAAGCTTTAAGTTCTTTTGTTCTAAAGAATTTACAAAGGTTACTAAGTCAAGCAATATAAAATCAACTTCTGGATTTCCCGTTGAAGGTGGATTCTGTACAGCCATTATCTCTTGCCTCCTTTATTTATTCCTATTTGAAGACCTGAAATATTCCATTGATATTCATTAGTAGAAACATAATTGCTTGCATCTGCATTAGCATCATCAATACGATAATTAAGCAAACGTCCTGTTATTCTAATATCTGACTTATAATTACTTGCAACTGTAAAGCTATTTACAACTAATTTATTAGCCTTAGAATTTGTAGCAGTGTTATCTTTAGCTGAAGTTAAAAATGCTTTTTCACCAGGATAGTTAGTTGCTCTAGCTCTTATTTGTAATGTAGCAAAATTATCATCGCCACCAAGAGTAGTTATTGTGCTTCCATCTGCCCACAAAGCAATACTATTAATTGTTTCAGTATCAAAGTTAGGAGCAATAGACATTTGTTGACGCTCTACATACGACACATAAGGTGTCCCATCAAAGTCATAAGTTAAATCACCAGCACGAATACGATTAAATAACGTACCGCTTGTATAACCACTTTGAATAAAGATAGGATATACTTTATTAGGGTTTATTTTATCATCACCCCAAGGCCTTACAATATCAAATACAGTACTAATACTACTACCTGATGCATCTTGTGTAGGATCAGTTGTAGCTACAGTAGTTCCTTCTGAAGATGCAATTAGTGTTGCTGTATCAGGAGCTACTTCTGCAGGTATAACTTCTGTTAAAGGACTAAAAGTAGTAACATACTGCGCATTAACACTAAACTGACTTGGCTCAACATCTATTGTAGTTGGTGCTGAAATACTATCAGGCGTAACAATAAGATAATTAAGAGTATCAATTTCACCCAACATATCTAACAAAGAATCTGTCATAACAGTTACTTCACCGTTATCTTTAGCTTGCTCTGCTGTATTAGTTCTATTAAGATCTTTTTCAGGATCATAATAAGCATTAAGATAATCAGCATCATTAGTATGTACAGTATCACCATAAGTATTATCATCGGCTGCTGGTGTAAAACTAGGATCTAAAAGTCTTCCTGGTCCTTCTCCATAATGTCTATCAAATATTACTTGAGGATTACCTATTGCTGAATCAACAGTAAGTGTTACTCTAGTTAACTTAGAAAATACTGGATCAATACCGTCAGTAATACTAATATTACTTCCTGTAGAATCTGTTATAAGCGGAGTTACTAGCGTTCCTGTACGCGAATCGCCATTGACAATAGTGTAAGCAAAAGAACCTGCAATAACACCTCTATCTACTCCTGTAAAAGTAAGAACTTCATTTGTACGAGATACTGTAAAGTAAGTTGTATCTGTCCAGGCAGCTTCTAATGCTGTTGCAATTTCTACAGCTGTTATTTCTGCAACGTTAGTTGGTGATGAACCTGAATCAGGATCAAATGCAGTAGTGCTGTCAAAGTTAATTGTAATAGCATCACCTACAGGTGGAGTCAAAGTTATTCTATCTGTAGTATTGTGTGCTTCTACACCTGCTCTTGGTTCTGCATACGCAAAACTATTATTAGAAAATCCAGCAGGTAAAGTTCCAGTAGAAGATAATACAATATTAAAGTTATTACTTTGAACACCAACAGCTGCTGCTGTAGCTGTAACTACATTAGTCGCTACTGTAGAACTCCAATTAGCATTAGCTGTAACAAGGATATTTATTTCAGTTGCCACTGTAGCATTAGTGTGCGTACCTTTTAAATCTACGCTACTGCTATCCCCATTTGGAAAGTTAACAGTAAGTGTAGGAATAGGAGTACTATTGCTTACACCTGGAGTAACAACTGTAATTGTATCAGTAAGATTACCCCCGAACTCTGTTTCAGTATAAGTATTTCCACCTTGGCTTGTTTCAAAGTTAATTGTTAAAGCACTGTGATTACCGCCATAAGTAGAAGTAAGCCTTACATTATTTCCATTTGCTGCTACTGAATAAATAGAATTAGCATCACCATTAAAAACGCCATTAGCAGATAGTTTATCAACAATATCGTCTCTAATCGCTGTTTGAGTTGTGAGATTTTTTTCAAGAGTAATTGTTTCGTTAATTGCTGCATGGACACCTGCTACTGCTGGTGCTGTAATGTTCATAGAAATAGCTGGACTTAGATTAGCTGAAATACCATAAACACCTACACCAGTTGTTGTACTGCTATGGGTTAAAGTATTTGACGCACCTCCAGATATATTGAACGTCGAAGTATTATTAAATGTACGAGGACCAGGAACATCCGAAGTGAATGTAAGTACATTAGCTGAAGCAGTAACTGTAAAATCTGATAATGCTTTATTATCATTAATATAATCTTTTACTGCTTCTACAAATTGATTTACTGTAATTGTAGCGCCATCTGCATAATCAGTTCCTAAAACTGAAATTGCAGGAAAACTAACACTACCAATACCTGATGCAGCAGAACCATTAATTACTGCACTTGCACCACCATCAAGATAAGTGGTTTGATTACGATCATAAGTAAAAGAAGTCCCTGAAGGGAAAGTAAGAGTGTCTACTGAATTAACAGTATTCGGACCAGTGTCTCCTGTAATACTAAGATCAATAACTTCTTGTACATCAGTTGTAAAAGAAGTAAATGAGCTTACAGTAACTGTTTTTCTACTTTTAGTACCTACAGTTTTCTTAGGTGTTTTACCATTAATAGTAACTGCCTGTACTTCTCTTGTACCTACATTGGTGTAACCTGCATTACCACTATCGCCAGTAATTGTTAATGTTGCTTTAGGTATACCGCCGCCTTTAATTGGACCAATATCCCCTGCCATAACATCATTAAGTTCTCTAATAGTCCAATTGTTATCTCTATAATTCCAGATTAAAGCTTCATCACACTCACCGCTAGTAGACGCAAGAGTAGGATAACAAAGCCATAGCTCTTGTTCAGGGTGATTTTGAAGAATAAATAAACGTGCTTCATGTGTAGGATTAAGGTTGTTGTAAAAGTATTCTTTTACTCTACCTTTTGCCAAAGATTGAATTGTAGTTGGGTTTCCACCAAATAAATAAATATCATTTGACCCTACTACAAAATGTCTACCGTCATACTCTTTAACGCCACCTGTTACTAAACAACCATATTCATCTGTTACAGGAGAAAACGAAACAGGTGCTCTAAGATTACCTGTAAGCCGCATAACGTGTATACTATCTGTACTGTAAATATACATGTTACCTTGTAAAGATTTCATGTCTTGAATAACGTTAGTTTCTGACAGTGTAAATTCATCTGCTGTACTTACGCCAGCTGCAAAGGGATTCCAGTTATTAGGTACTGAACCTGGTACTGCAAGATCAGAAGTTCTTACCACGCCAGATAATCGTCTAATAACATTATTACCATCTTTCTCTGTAAGATCACCCGCAACAAGTAAGTTACCAAATGATTCAACAACGCCACATTGTACAGTTACTGCATTTCTAGAGTCAATAGTAACTTTAACTGAATCACCTACTGATAAATTACCAACAACAAGAACAGTTGTATTAGTAGCTGGATCAGTATAAATTTGAAAGTTATTACTTGTGATAGTTGGTGTAGGGCTAGGTAACGCTCCAGGTACAAAGTCAACACCATTAACAGTGCCTGTACCTGCTGGGCTACCTGCTTGTGCTGTTTTATTAGCAGTACCTGTAACTGTAATAAGATTATTTGCAAAGTTTACGTTTTGGCCTAGATCAAATACATTAGTAGAAGAAGCTGTAAACACATCATCTACAATTACCTGCGAAACATTATAGCTGTCCCATCCTGGAAGTTCTGCTAATACAAGATTACTAAGCGAAGTATTTCCGGGTGTATCTAGAATATAGTGTGGCTTATCTAAACCATTATTAATAATAAAAGTAAAACCACCACTAAACAATGTATGCTGCCAACCATCATCTGTAGCTTGAAAACCATTTCCGCTATTAAGTGAAGTAGGTGTTACATCTACTTTATTTCCGAGATGATCTTGAACAAAAATTTGTTGACCAACTACAACACCTGCAGAAACCTTATCAACAACATACACATAGTATACACCAGTAGGTTGTCTATTAGGGTTTTCCCATACAGCAATATATTTTGCTTGACCTGTTGCACCTGCTATATCGTTTAAAAGTAATTCTCCAGGCATTTTTCTAACAGCGCCATCTTTAAATCTTACATTTTTAACATCTGTAAATATATTTTGGGCTAAGGCAACGGGAGGAGTGTCGATAACAACTCCTTTCGATGCAATATCGACAACAGAAATAACTTCTTCTGCCATGAACTCCTCCGTTAATTAATTAAGCGCACTCTTTTGCGCCAGTAAGCGGGTCGAAAAAGCAAGCTTCTGCCTTTCCTTCTTCTTGAGCCACTTCCTGAGTCTCGCTAGGTACCGTCTCTTTTTCTTCCACGGTTTCGTTGTTAAGGATCCCGAACCTTTTACCACTAAGTCGGAACGTTGTGCATCCTTTCGCGTTGCCTTTCCAGGCATCAACATAGACCTGTTTGAACTCATCATATGTGACGTCATCTCCTACATTACAAGTTTTAGAACATGCCGAATCAACGTATTGTTGTGCTAGTAGAAGAACTTTAAGGTGATCTTGTACGCTAATTTCATTAGCAGTTTTACCTTCAACACCCTTTGAGTAAGCATAATCCATAACGCGTTCGACCTTTGGACCATCAAATGTTTGAATGGTGCGATCATAGTAATGATTAAATACTGGCTCAATACCACCGCTTACATTATCTGCACAAATACTAATAGTACCTGTAGGTGCAATAGAAGTAAGATGGCTATTACGAATACCATTTGTTTTAATCAACTCAATTACGTCCTCACTGAGTGTATTAATAAATTTACTTTCTAAATATTTTTCATTGTATAAAGGAAAGACTCCTTTTTCTTTTGCCAAGTTTGCCGAAGCACGATATGTTTCATCTCTAAGCGTTTTAAATACGACTTCCATCCAATTAAGAAATCCAATTGTCCCGTAAGGGTATCCAAGCATTTCACCTGCATTAGCCAATCCTGTGATTCCAAGCCCCATTCGTCTTTTGTTTTGTGCTTCATCTTCTTGTTCCTTTAATGGATAAATTGTTCTATCAACTACATTATCCATTGCGCGAACTACATGCTTAATATCTTCAATATAACTTGAATAATCAAATGTACATTTATCGTATGGATTATCTATTACATATTTAGTAAGATTAAAAGAACCAAGTAGACATGCGCCGAAAGGTGGTAATGGTTGTTCACCACAAGGGTTTGTTGTTTCAATAGTTTCACAGTAATGCAAGTTATTCATTTCATTAATGCGATCAACAAAGATAACTCCAGGCTCTGCCCAATCCCAAGTAGAGTTCATTACCTCGTCCCACACCATTGGTGCCGAAAGAGTACCACGCTCATGACCTTCAAAGTAAAGAGTGTAATCAGAACCTGCTTCGAGTGCTTCCATAAAAGCATCTGTAATACCAACAGAAATATTAAAGCCAGTAAGCTTATCGCTGTTACGTTTAGCACTAATAAAGTCAAGAATATCAGGGTGATCTACGCGAAGTACACCCATCTGCGCCCCACGCCTGTGACCACTACTAGCAATCGTTTGACAAATAGAATCAAAGATTCCCATAAAAGAAACTGGGCCGCTTGATTTACTATCAAGAGATTTAATAAGGTCTCCTCGTGGTCTAATACGACTAAAGTCATAGCCGATACCACCGCCTCGTCGCATTGTTTCAGCTGCCTGAGTAGCTCGTAGCATAATGCTATCCATCGAGTCTTCGATATGACCACTTACAAAGCAATTATAAGCAGTAGTAATTCGTGGACTGCCCATAGCGTTTTGAACGCGACCAGCAGGTAAGAACCTACGATTACCTAAAATATCTTCTAGTGCATATTGATGTTCATCGTTATCACAGAGTGCCTTTGCTATGCGCTTAATCTTTCCATCAAATGTTTCGTCTTCTAATCTGTATTTCATTTTATCGATTTCTTCTGAAATAGGCATCGATGGACCTGTGTACTCTGTGTTTCTCATAGTTAACCTCTATAATATATAATGAACGTTTCTCCCCGTATAAGGGCGTTTTATATACTACGCATACGGTTAACTAATCGATCTGCTCTATTAGTTACTTGTTGATACCAACGGCTATCAACCATTTCATCTGCAGCACGATTCCAGTTACCAGCATCTACTGCTGCTCGCATACCTCTAAACTTACTAAGCCTAGGTCTTCCCATATTAAACATCATATTAGCAATAATTAATTGGACTTCACCAGGCAAAAGCTCGAAATTGGCATATAGCTTCTTGCACTCCGATAACACGATTTTGACATCTTTAGCGAAGCACTCATTAACTCTATCTTCTGAGACTGGTGTGCCAACTTCTTGTCCATACTCAGGATCGCTATCAAGAACAAGATGGCCAATACCAAAAGTAGGGAGGCCAAGGTGATCGAGATAAATCTCGTACTTAACTCCTTCATCTACTTTTAGCTCCTCTCTTAGCTGATCTATATTCATTTTGTTTTTCCTTTTACTTTTTCAAATGTTCTAAGACCACCAAGACCAAGCATACCCATAAGAACAGTCATAAGTGTTTCCATTTCAAAAGTAGGCAACGGAGGAATATCTACATTAAACCATGATACAACAAACAAAGTAATAGGTAATCCTACAAAGTGCCAGAATAAAGCAATGCCACATGTCCAGCCAATAAACGGTCGCCAACCAGCTACAAAAATATTACGACTAGCTGCTTCTGCTTTGTTTATTTCAAGTTGACCTTTAGCTAACTCTTGAGCATGTCGTTCACCCATAGTAGCTAATTCATGCGCTATGCGTGCTTTTTCATCTGCATCAGGAATAAATTTATCTAGTAGTCCTGTTACTGGACCTATTAAGGATGATATCATAAAGCTTGTCCTTTTAGTTGTACACACTTAAATTTTTTAGGTTCTATTTTACCTTTATTAATCATACGAATATCATTGCCCATTTCATAGGCTCTAGAAGTACATTGTTCGCGTGAATCGTATGGGCCTCTAGTATCGTAATATTCCCAACATTTATCTGGAACGGCTATACTACAAGCCAATACAATTACTTTAAACATTTAATCTCCTATGCAACTTTAAATGCACTTATAAGTGCTATTATTGCAAAAATTAAAACACCTGTAATTATCATTACTATTTTAATTGTTTCCATTAATTCGTTATGTTTTTTTATTTCTTCTTTTCTTTTAGCAATAGCAGCTTCTTTAGCTTCTTGAATACGTTTAGCTCTAAGGTCTACAATGCTTTGCCAAGTACCTGGTCCAAAGCGCATATCAATCATAGCTCTCATTTCTTGTATTTTTTCTTGAGCTAGTTTAGCATCAATTACTTCTTGAGCTACACTTTTAATACCTAATTGATCACCAAAACCTACTCCTGATTTTTTAGATCGTTGTTGTTGTATTTGTTTTTCGCCCTCTAAAAGATTATCTACGTGAGAAGCTATCTCACCAATATCTTTGGCGGTATTAATTGCTGATTTAATGCCCTCAACAGCACTTTTTACCAAAGCTATTCCAGCTAAGGTTTCAGCTATCATATTGTTTTACCTCACAGTTTGCCTATCATAGTGAGTGCGAGACCAACAATTACTATCGTTGATCCCATAATCATTGCTTCGAGTCTCCACATGCGCTTGTCAAGTGACTCTAATTTTTCATGAACAGCTTTATAGCGTATTTCGCATTCTCGCTCATGTGCTTCTAATTGAGATTGAGTATCCATTAGTCAGCATCCGCTATCGTCAGTTTGCCAGCCTCAACCTGACGCAGGATTTCTGCGTAGTGGCGGTTGGCTGGGTCAAGTGGAACGTATAGCTTATACCCATCAATAGTTGCTTCAATGCCATCGTTTCCTTCGCCATCAGCATCTATATATTTTGCATTTAAAATATTCATCTACAACTCCGCATCAAATGTCATATTTTGTTTTGGGTCTATAGCGCAAGCGTGGTTAGTTGAAAGGCCACTGGCGGCATTTACATCTAAATAAAGATTTGTTCCTTGCGCTATAGCGGCACTAACACTAGCGGCGGCTGTGTTTGTACCGTTGTGGCGAATATCAATAGTTGCGGCTGTAACATTTACAGTAGGGTTCGCCCTTAAAGCTACACCTAAAGGAAAGCAAACTTTAGTTTTTGTTGTTGAATTGCAATAACCAAAAGCACCAGCATATGCGGCTGTAGTGTCTTGTAAGACGGCAAAATACCTTTGACACTTGCTAAGCGTAGTGCCGTAATCCTCGTGTTCAAACGGCGTGGCTGTCTCGCCTACTTCTAGCTGGACGCCTGTGATAAACAGTTCATTGCTAGTGCTTGAAAAAATACTTTCACATCCAACCATACGGTTTGCATTGGTTGATGTTGCCCAGCTTGTATTTAGTGTGCCACTTGTGTAATCAGAACCAGCGTAAAGCCACCAAATAATCTGCAACTCTGTGCTATTGTCATTGGCAATAGTTCCAGTTGTGTCTGCTGGTATTTCAATTTCAAATCGTTGCCAAGATGTTGTCACGTCAAAAGTCGCGCTAACTTGTCTTGAGTTGGCATCTCTAGTTTCAACAATGTATTTTTTTGCAGTTCCTTTAGCATAGAAACTTAACGTACAAACCTTTGCATCAGAGGTTCCTTTGGCAAGTTGTTGTAGGTTTTGGCCTTCAATACGCTGAAGAAAACCAAACGCTTCACTAGCACCAATAGATGTATCTGCTGTTGTAACATCAAACTTCATTGAATTGCCAAATCCGCTTGGTGCATCTGTTGCTTGTGACATTGTAGCCCGACCCGCAGTAGTGCCGTTGATTGCAATAGCAAATCTATCTAATGTTTTATATTCAGTGCTGTCACCAACCGTTAGTGAGGTAGACCGCTGTGCCACCTGCATCGCCCCATTGATGATGAGGTTGCGTCCTGTCACTGCGTCTGCGTCTGCAAGAGACTGATTAGTTAATTTTATAAGTGCCATATCAGTCTCCTATAGCTCATCAGGCCAATTGTTAATAGGCGCATTGCCTGTTACATTACCATCG
>Ga0222719_10001072_pt1 | contig 27166 bp, 49 predicted proteins | sample C33_34DmetaG_FD_165039 | JGI IMG/M metagenome (GOLD analysis project Ga0222719, IMG submission 165039) | Estuarine water microbial communities from San Francisco Bay, California, United States - C33_34D | ecosystem: Environmental > Aquatic > Marine > Unclassified | place: USA: California...
TAACAACACTAGGAACGATATCGACTGGAACTTGGAGTGGTACGACGATTGCCGTTAACAAAGGTGGAACAGGCCAAACATCTTACACCAACGGCCAACTTCTCATAGGAAACACCACAGGTAACACACTAACCAAAGCAACCCTAACCGCTGGAACTGGTATATCCATAACAAACGGAGCGGGTTCAATCACCATCGCTGCCTCCGGTGGTGGTGGTGCTTCTGTAATCGGCGACTTGACTGACGTATTGATAGACGACACTAACTTTGTTGATGGCTTCTTGCTTCAAACAGATAGTAACGGTTTAGCCCCGACAACAGGGACACTAAGCACTGCTACTGGTAATATAGGACTCGGTAAAGACGTATTTGAAGCATTAACTAGCGGCGACTACAATGTAGGTATAGGTTACGATGCGTTGGAATCCGTTACTTCCGGCGGCTCAAACGTCGCGATAGGCTTCCGAACTTTATTCAACGTGCAAACAGGCGGTAGCAATGTAGCAGTGGGTCGGTCAGCATTACAAAGCGCAACAGGTCATAACTCAGTAGCGGTGGGTTTCAGTGCTTTATACAGTCAGACAAGCGGAGGAAACAACGTAGGCATAGGTTACGAAGCCGGATTTGGTTTTGATACCGAACAATATAACGTAGCCGTAGGTTATAGGGCATTGAGGCAACAAAGTGGAACACACGCCATAGCAATAGGGGCGTTTTCACAATACGGAGCAGGCGCAACCAATGTAGGTGATTACAACACCTCAGTTGGTGGTTATTCTTTAGAGAGTATAACAAGCGGGGATAATAACGTAGTAATGGGTTATGAAGCAGGGGAATTGATAACTACGGGTTCAAGCAATTTACTGTTAGGCCATACTGCCGGAGATAATATTACAACAGGTTCGGGTAACGTAATCATTGGTAACTTCTCGGCTGATTCAGCAACAGGTAACGACCAACTTATCATAGGTAGTGGTGATGGTAGCGTTACTTGGATTACAGGAGATTCTAATGGTGGAATTGCATCTAAAGCACAAGTTGTAGCAGTATCAAGTAATACAACATTAACAGCAGCACAATCCGGTTCATATGTTTATTGGACAGCAGGTACACTAACATTACCCGCAAGCGCAACAGTAGGTACACAATTTACTATATTCAACAATACTGGTTCTAGTGCAACAGTAGGTCTTGGTACAAGTAACTCTATTGTAAGCAATTGGGCTACTAATGCAGCAGTAGCAGATAATGAAGCAACATCATATATTTGCGTATCTGCTACAAATTGGGTACAAGTAGGTTGATAGTATGAGTTTTATGGGAACAGTTGGTTCAGTAGCACAAGCGGCTTATGCAGCAGCAGGTGGCGCAACAGACGTAAGCATAGCAACAACTTCTAGTGGCAATTATGATAATGCAGTTATTATTTCTCTTACACCAACAGGCTCTAGTGGACAACAAGCACTTGCCTCCAACGATGGTAGCGACTTCTCAGGCGGCGCGGGTTCAATAGATTTGTCTTATGGCGCTGATTACAACGCACAAGTTTTGGCAGGTAGTGGCGTACTTAGTTTCTTTACAAAAGCATTTTGTAGAGCAACCGCCCCTGCCGGTGGGAGTATAGACAGTTATACTTGGGATTTAGATAGTCCATCAAACAGTATTAGTACGGCAGGGGGAAGTCCCGTTGCTACACAATCGTTTAGTGGTACACCAATAAGCGGCCCGGGCGAAGAAGGTGCTAACGATGCAACAGGAAGCGTAGGAGTGGGTGAAAAAGTCGGTCTTACTCACGCATCGGGAGGTCGAGGGTATTTACTACTAGGGGTAGGCGACTATATTCAATGGAAATGCCAATGTCAAGTATCTGCCGGAGGCGTTGATGTTGATGCTTCTGAAATAACAATAAGAATAGATGTGGTTTGATGACTCGATGGGAAGTAACAGGAATCCCCGATGGGGAGAGTGGTAATTTTAAGATTCAAAGTTGCACGACAACCACAGGCGAAGGCTCTTGGTTAAATTATGTAAATCATAAACAACTAACCGGCGGGCCTTACACAGTTCTATATGAGAAAATGTATGGTCATTGGCTAAATATTATGCAAGATACAGAAGCAGAATACACAGAACATGATTGGTTGTTGGCTCGTTTGTCAGGAGATATTCTAATAGGTGGATTAGGCATAGGTATGATAAATATACCATTACTAGCCTCTAGTGATATAACTAGCGTAACCATAGTAGAGAAGAATCAAGATGTAATAGACCTAGTGTGGGCTAACTGCGCTAAAGATGATAGATTTACATTAATTCATGCTGACATAAATACATGGACTCCACCCGAGGGAAGTAGTTGGGATGTAGCATGGTTTGATACATGGCTAACTTTCGACGAATCAAACTCGGATTATATTGCACGAATGAATGATAGATACGGTTCGTATGTTTCAGAAATGAATGGTTGGGAATGGCCTGTCGATGGGAGTGATTAGCCATGGTCGAATACAGAACACTTATTACAAACCAATATTCGCAGTATACTAACAACATTGGAGTTTGGGGTAGTTAAGATGGCTTTGGAAGTGCAGTGGGAGACGCCTTACGGGATAACATGCAACAATGCTTACGTCATTGTGCAAGACGCACATATTGAGAAGAAGACAGAAGACTACGACGACGAGGGGACTTTAATCGAGAGAACCCACTTCGTTATCAGATTCAAGGTCAAGGTATGGTCTGACCTCACTGCCTACAACGACAAGAAGTCATTCATCGGTGGACAGAACTTCCAATTCGAACTAGATACGGATGACGCAGATGCTGACCAGTTCAACCCAATCAAACAGTGCTATGAGCATATCAAGACGCTCCCCGGAATATGGGAAAACGCCATCGACTGCTAGGTTCTTTGTCGGCAATACTTATACCGTCGGGAATATCGACTTTGCTTTATGCCTGAGGACGAGATAGAACAAAGCGCACCAACGATTGATTTGCTAGATGAAAGATTTGCCGGAGAACTAGAGGTTAAACTGACGAAAGGTCAGATAGTCTTTCTCTATAACTTGGTTGAACAGAACGTACAAGCCCGAGGCTTTAGGATGGTTCAGTTCGCGTTTGGGCTAATGACCAAGTTAGAAGAATTGAATGCAAAAATTGTGGAAGAGATTGCTGGACCTAAGGTTTCAGTAGACAAGACTGTAATCGAACCACCGGCTCCTGTAACAGAAGCATCTGACGATATATTCACAGCGGAGGAATCTGCGTGACTTTTTCATGGTTTAAGAAACTCTTCAAACCCAAGGTAGTAGAGCCATACCCTGAATTCGGACAACATACTGTTCTAAACAGCAAGGTAGTAGGCGAAGAACCTGTTTCCAACTATGATTCAACCATCGACGAAGTGGCTCAGTCATTGGAAGGAGATGCTTATGTCGAACACGTCAGGAAAATGCGTGAAGAAAGTGAAGACACTATCAGTGCCACCGAATTCTACGATAAGTATGCAGGAGATGATGAACCGGTTACAGAACACGAAGAAGTTGTAGAAGAAACAGTTCTTCCTTCTGAACCAGCAAAGAAATATTCTTGGAACGAGTTTCGTTCCGCCCATAAAGGGATGACTTCATCCGAAATATCCGGACTATGGGCTGAATACAAAGAGGGAACATACGAGGTGAGAACCGATGAATGAAGCAGTAGACGGCAAACAAAACAAACCAACAGTAACAGCACACCAAATTAACATTTCAATTGCCAAGCAGGTCGCAGGACTTGTGAAATCCACTCTCGGTCCATACGGTATGGACAAAGAGATGGTAGACGCTGCCGGAGAGGTAGTAATGACTAACGATGGCGCTACCATTCTAAAAGAAACCAAACTAAACCACCCCTCTGCTAAGATTATTACAGAAGTGGCAAGAACTCAGGAAGAAAACTGCTACGATGGAACCACCACTAGTGTCGTCATTACTGGGGAGTTAATGGACAAGGCTCAAGGCCTTCTGAATCAGAAGATACACCCTACTAGAATAGCCAAAGGATTTGCCCTTGCTAATAGAAAGGCACAAGAAATACTACCTAACATGGCTGTGGATGTTAATGATGACATCTTAAAGACCGTTGCGGGTACTGCTATGACAGGAAAGACCGCTGAGATAGATGGCGACCATCTATCATCAGTTTGTGTTGAAGTGGCTAATGCTACTACTCTAGATAATATATCCATAGTAAGAAGGTCAGGAGGTAGAGTAAGTGAGTCTATTGCCATAGCAGGTATACTAGTAGATAGAGAGAAGTCTCATCATAATATGCCTGATGTAGTGGAAGACGCTAAAGTCGCTCTAATAGATGTGGACATTACCCTACCGGAGTTTGCACAACAAGTACAAGTGCAGGTCCAAGACAACACCGCAGTCCAAGCATTCATAGAGAGCCGTAAGGAACAACTACACGGTATAGCAAAAGGTATCGCAGATAGTGGTGCAACTGTTATCCTATGTATGAGAGATATCGACCGATACATTCAGGAATATTTCGCTAAGCACGGTGTTTACGCTGCTCGTAGAGTTGCTAGAAGCGACTTAGAGGCAGTATCTAAATCAACAGGTGCTAGAATAGTATCTGCAATCGATGACTTAAGTGCAGAGGACTTGGGAACAAGTGGCAAAGTAGAAGAGATTAAAGTTGGGGAGAAACCACTAATCAAGTTAACAGGTAATAAGTCCGATGCAGCAGTGTCAGTTTTGATTAGAGGACCTACCCAATCTGCCACAGATGAGATATCCCGTGCATTCGATGACGCAGTAGGGGTAACCACTATCGCTATCGAAGACGGAAAGGTTGTACCGGGAGGCGGTGCGCCCTTCCTTTTCCTATCCAAAGAACTCAAAGAATACGCTAATAGTGTAGGTGGTAGAGAGCAGTTAGCAATCACCGCTTTTGCTGAGGCATTGGAAGTAATTCCATCTGCTTTGGCTGAAAATAGCGGCCTAGACCCACTCGATACACTTATTGCCCTTAGGCATCTCCACTCATCTGAAAGCGGCTCCGTTTACGGGGTCGACGTTGAGGAAGGCGGTGGAAAAAATATGCTGGAAGCAGGTGTAATGGAGCCTACTAGAGTAGTTGCTCAGGCACTAGAAAGTGCCACCAATATTGCTTCACAACTGTTGCGTATCGACAATATAATCGAAATGCACTCAGCGAAGGAGATTGGAGACGATGGATTCAACTATTGAGGAAAGAGTCAGTAGCGCCCTTGCCGCTTTGAAAGATTCCGGCGTCAGTTATCTACTAATGGTAGAAGACGACAGTGGAATCGCATACTTTTCAAATAATAAAGACGATAGGTTATACATCGTAGAATAAAGGAGAAAGAAATATGCCGATAGAACCACCAAGAAGCCCGCTAGTAGACTTATATTACAACTCAGTTAACGCTGGGGAAAGAACGAAAGACCAAGAAGATATGGCCGAGATTCAAAAAGAATCAGAAAACCGATTAATAGGCTCGATGGGAGTTCAGTCAGTATTCCTTGCACTTGCTATCATGCTATACGAATCATGGGAATGGAGTCAATTCGCTCAAGTATGGCAGTCAGCGGTGTTCTTCGGAATGCTTGCTTTCTCATTCCAAGCCGCACTATACATGGTATATCGTACAATATTCGAAGACTCAACCAATTACAGGCGCCAACTAAGACGTATGAAGAATAAGAATAAGCGTCGCATGGCTAAGATTAAGTTTGATGTAGAACAACAAAGAACAGAATGGCTATTCGACCAACAGATGCAACAGTTTGCTAGCGCTCAGGCTATGGCTAGGGCTGATGGAGTGATTACTCCCGAAGAGCAGATGATGTTGAATCAACAGAAAACTCAATTGACTAATACAGCACAGCAACTCAATCCGGAGATGAATCTAGACGAACTTGCTAGGCAATTAGGGCTTGACAGAATGACAATGGGTGGTCTACCAATAGGGCCGAAGTTGACGGTGACCCAAGCCCCTTTAGGGCGTTTCCAGTCCCAACACTTGGGGCTGGAACAAAACCAGCAACAACCGAAGAACCAATAGAAGATTTAGATGTAAAGGAACAACAGGAAATGACTCCGCCACCGGTAAGCGAAATACAACATCGGGAACAAGTTGCAGAGTTGGTAGACAAAGTTGTTATTGCCGACTCAAAACTAGTTCCATGTCAAGGAATTACTTCAATGGGTACAGTATGTGGAAGAATGAGTAAAACAGGATGGTGTTACCAACATGGGCCTACTGTTTAGTGACGTTGGTGATGACCAACAGGCTGCTTTGATGCAGAACATGTCGGTCGGCATGACTTGGCAATTCCGATATATGAGGCTAAGGTGGCTTGTCATATCGATAGTCTGCTTCTTCGCCGGGGGATTGGCTGCTTCGGTGATAGATTACTTCATATTCAATTCCACAGAATACAAAGGACTGTTCGACTTATTGATTAACAGATTAACAGGTGGTTAAACAAATGGCAGCAGAAATAATCATCGCTCATGGAATTTGGAGACTATCACAGACTTTAGCCTCTCTAATACCGGTGAACATCAGTGTAATTGGACCGACAGGTAGTGGTAAAACGACTCTAGACAGGCAGTTAACCACTAGAGGAGAAGTTAGAATGTTCTCCGAAGATGAGAGAACTCACCACACGAAAACATGGCTAGGCAATTACCGGATGCCGGAAGCGACTAAGAAGAGGATAAAGTCAGAAGGTCTCGCTAGAACAGTAGTTTCTAGAGATTTAGGAGGCCATGATGAGTATCGTAGTCTATGGCTAGCAGATATGATAAATAGAGATAGTAAGAATGTATTCGTTATAATAGACCATAGACATATGCTAGATACTAATAATGTAGATAATCAAACAGCCCTAGGATTCCTAGTAGAGGCATTACAGAAGAAACAGAAACCTAGAGGTCTGACTTTCAGAGGGTGGTGGCGTTGGAAGACGTGGTACCCTCGTAGAGTAATTTTAATCGCCAATAAAGCCGATGAGTGGATGACCGATGACGACCATGAGACATGGAAGAAAGGGTTTATCGCTAGACATAACATATTCGACGTATTTAGGAAAGACTTATTTCGATTACAGGAAATGGATATTCCTGTTTACATGGACGCTATGAGTGCTAGATATAGTTGGAACGTACAAGAGTCACTATACAAGGGGTTGATGATATAACACAAGAAGATACATACACAGATGTAGTAGCGCAGGTTGATTTCGCGTTCTCTACGCATACAGACGATAAGAAAAGAAGGCGCCAAAACATAAGGAGAGCGATTAAGGCTCTAAAGACTACAAAGAGAAGCATCCTTTCACCAAGAAGATGGTGGTTTGGGGGAAAATGGGCTCATAGATTACCCACCCAATGCTGTATAGACGGGGTTGACTGCACACATGCTGACTATGGTGACTTGAGAACACACTATATGAGAGATGTAAACGGTAAAATGAAAAAGTTTCAACCATGGAGTGGTGTCTTAGAAGGAAAGGGAGTCCCTGTACCGGGTACATATTGTCCTCAACACTTGATGCTATACCACAAACTATCAGAGTGGCTAATAGAAGAAGACGCAGAAGCAGACCCTCGATTATTAACCAAGATGATGAAGAGAGGAATTACTTACATTCCTGTGGTTAAGAAAAGAAAGCAACCCGAACCTGCCTTAGTACAAAAATGGGAACCGGTTATGTTAGAGGCTAGGAATGATGGTATACCTGTATTAGAACTAAGAGATTCAACTGGTTGCCCTAACTGTGGTCATACAGTCACTCTAAGGGCGAAACTAGTTGCCTTACAAGAAGGGAAGTTAAAAGCGGGAGCCTTGTCGACAGGACAGGCTGCGAGCCAAATGATGAAAGGAACAAACGAAATGGAGACACAATAATGGGACTATTTGGAAATAAAAGTAATACGCTAGAAATCCCCGGAATAGGGGCGGGAGTCAACCAAGAGCAGATGAATATGTTCGCTAATGCAGCGCAACAATCAGGTCTTCAAGACTACGGAATGCAAATGTTGAACCAATACACTGGTGGAGGATTAGACACAGAGCAAATCGAATTAATTCACCATATGATTGCTAGGCATCCTAATGAAATGGATATTTTCTTGATGCAAAGCCCACATTTCTTACTGGGATTATCAGAATTAATTTCCCTAATCATAAGAAAAGAACTCTATTCTTGGTTTAATTCACCTGTAATACCTTCTACTATCAACGCTGAACAAGCAGCAGCATTAGGTTACTCAACAATCACTCAAGAAAACATCGATGCAACACTGGCTAAAATGGTTCAGGGTACTGACCCATCAGGAATGGTGACTACACCACAACAAAGAATCAACTCAGCAGACGCTGAATCCGCATCTGTCCTGAACCAATACAAGTTTGGACACCAAATGGGCATGATGAACAACCAAATGGGCATGATGAACAACCAAATGGGCATGATGAACAACCAAATGGGTAACCAACAGCAGCAGTGGCAGCAACAACAAATGATGCAACAACAGCAACAAGGTGGCGGATTATCCGGGGCTCTTGGAGCATTCGGTTCTAGCCTTATTAGAGGTTCACTAGGTCTACCACCAGCCGGTATGTACGGTGGACAGCAACAGATGTATCCACAGCAGAATATGATGGGCGGACAGGTTCCTAACGGCATGAACGGCCAAACTGCTTAAGTTATAGTCCCCTGTGCGATAGACAGATGGTAGCGAGTCAGAACCAACGACATTCTCTTTACAGAGAAATAGGAAACACGAATAATGGTTCTCTTCCGGCTTACGGGGCCGCTGGAGAAATGAATGCGCAGATGAACCCTGCAAGTTTTATCAAACATCGCAGGGTAACACCCCTAGTAGAGCAACCTGTATCTCTAAATGGTTTTGGCCTTGGAGAAACTCTAGGTGGAACAGGACTTATTTTACTTGGAATGATTTACGTCGGTCAAGATATGCCGGGTGCGCGTGGCGCTCTTGATTGGACCAAAAAGAAGTTAGAGCAACCCAAGAAAACTACACAACAACTACTTACTGGTATAGGTATAGTAGGATTAGCGTATAGAGCATACATGAACTGAGTGATATTATGTCTTATGGAAGATACTCCCTTTACGGTAACGATGAGGAAGAAGACGAGGTAGATGATATGGATATGTCAGGATTCCTCGGTAATCAGCCTTACGAGGCTCCACCAGAACCTCAAGTGAAACCGAAAGTTAAGGCTAGACCAAGAGGCGGCGGTGGTTCAAGCACTACTTATCCTCCAAATATGGGCTACACAATCCCCAATCCAATTCATTCAGAACCAAATGATGAACCACTTTACTACGCATTGAGCCCATTTTACTCCCATGACGAATCTCTAGGTGGTAGAGCCGTCGCTTGGACGAAGTTAGCAGGTGTGACATCAATGGGGATAAGTGGAATGTATGCTTTAGGAGCAAGATTACAGTCTCCAGTAGCCAATAAAGCCTTTGTCGCTTCTACCGCAGTATATCTACACCCGAGTTTAGGGTGGAATCATGGTCTCTTAAGACCAATCAAGGGTGACTCTCTTGTCACAAAAATAGGAGCCGGCACTGGTAAGTTGATTATTCATGGTGCAGGAGCCGTTGTATTCTACAAACTATTGAGGCGATAAGATGAGTTACTTCGGAGTATCTAATCCTGAGTTAGATGCACCACTTTCAGGTATGCGTGCTGCTCGTAGAGGCAGAGCAAGAGCCCAAAGAAAAAGACAATCTCATTCTCAAATGGCAGGTAGAAACGGTGGTTTCGCTGACCCTAGAGAGATAATGGCCTACCACAACAAAGGCGAATTGTCTGATGCCGCTACTATACAGGCTCTAAGTCTGTTTGGAATAGGCGGTATTCGTGCTAAAGGTATGCTTGGCGGCTCTCATAGGGCAAGACAACAGTCTGCTTTGATGGGTGCTAGGCGTCAACAGGCTAGTTTCCGAAGCATGGGAAGCCATAATGGGACTCCAACCACGACACAACTCCTTGCTGCCACTGATAGAAACGGTGGGAACTGGCAGATAGAGTTAGAATTCGTAGGTCGACACGTTGGAGTGGGCTCAGTAACCAAGTGGAAAGTCAGAAGCCTAGATGCGGCTAACAGCGTATGGATGAAAAACGGCTCAGGGAGAACTGCCTCAGAAGCAAAAGAAGCGGCATTAGCCGCAATAGAGTCGCTGGTTGAAGATGTTCAAGACCAAGATTTCGTCGTAGATGAGTTTGGAGAGAACTTTCAAGACGCTTTAGGGAACTTTTGGACTATAAGATACAGTACTCAATACACCGGAGGAGTGATTACTTGGGTTAATTGGACAGTTAGTTCAGTAATTCTAAACCTTTCTTACACTGGTCAAGCAGAAACAAAGGATGCTGCAAGAATTGCCGCTCTAAATGCAGTTGACGCATGGGTAGCCACTCAGCAAGAAGATGATAGCGGTGGCGGAGATGCTACTGGAGGCAACGCGGAGATTCCAGCAAATGTCGTAGAATACAATGGGTACTATTATGAAGTTGCTGATATGTCACTTCTAGGAAATGGTTGGGCTTATTCGATTTATCCCCCTGAGGCTTCAAGCGGCCAATACTTCGATTATACTGGAGTATTAGTGTTAAAGGATGGTTTCGATACATCTAGTAGCGCAGTAAGCGGCGCACAATCTTGGATTGACGAAACCATCGGAGGCGGTGACCCTGCTGGTGGTAATCAAGCACAAGGAACTGTCACTGAGACATTCACATGGGACCACACAGCCGTTCCTAACATGCCATCAACGTGGACGGTTATAATGACCAAAAGAGACAACAGCGGACCTCCACTATACATGCCTTCCGCCACAAATTACACTTATACAGCCTCGTCGCCAAATTACGACTACCCCCTTGACTCAGGAACACAGACTTTCAGTAGTTTCGAAGCAACAAAGGCCGCAGCAAAAGAGAAGATTCACAACTCGATAATGGCTTCTATACCCGATAACGGTGGAGACACAGGTGGAAACGGTGGAGACACAGGTGGAAACGGTGGAGACACAGGTGGAAACGGTGTTTCCACAAGCGACCTAACTGAATACACGTCCGCTCAAGACGTCATTGACGGTCGTAAATTGGGTGTAATTGATTACATGGATGCCTTCAACGCCTTGGTAAATCAGTTCGGGTGGAGCGAGAACGACGCTTCTGAGGCTCTAAGAACTGAATCTTCTTCAAACGATTATTACATTTCCGATACTGACGGCGACTCCTTTAGAGAAACCGCAGTAGATAATACCTTACCAGTACAGGCACAGACGCAACAAGTCGTTCCTGCAAGTACAGGTTTTAACATGCCAAGCACTCCTGTCCTAGTAGGTGGAGCAATCCTAGTAGCGGGAGTAACGGCAGTTGCTTACACTTCTAGGAGGAACTAAAATGGCAAACCCCGTTAGTAATGCTGTCAAAGCAGTAAGGAAAGACCCTTTTCCTTATGTCATTGGCTCATTGATGGTAGTACCAGTTGTTTCTCGGCTTGGAGGTTTTTGGATTATACCTCCTTCAAGAACTGACAAGTGGGACACAGAGGCTCCTTACACTCCACAACCAACTGCTAATCAAAGCAATGCCCTTGTCGCTAGAACCGCAGCAAGAGTAAGTAATGTTGCTGACAAAGCCACTGTCAAGAATAACAAAAAAAGAATGGCCGAGATAGACGACCTGATTATAACAGGAGCCTTGACCTCCACACAATACACCATGAGAATGCAGGAAAAGAGCGAACTTAGGCGAAAAAACATCGAATTAGAGGCTAAAATTGCTGAAAACGAGCGTGCAATTACAACTCACAACTCAACAATTCGTCCTTGGAGAGACGACATTTCAGACTGGTACGTCAAAAATGGACCTCTGACAACAGAGACTAGGGCCATGGCATCCTCGGCACTGTTCTTCGGAGCAGGAGCGTACTTAGTTTACAATCTAGTAGGCGATAAAAAGATGTTTCCGTACAAAGGACGCAGTAAAAGAAGGCCAGCAACGGCCTTCGGCTTTACAGCGTGAGTTAAATAGAAGTTAATACAGGGTGGGTTACATGGCGAAGACAGGATTGGACGAAGTACTCAAGTTCCACAAAGACAGCCCAACAGCGATAATATTAGGAAAAACCTCAGTAAAGAGGAAAGACATGCTAACTAGATTTTGGTATGGTAACGGCTCAAAGAAGAAAGGTATTAAGTCCGCAACTGGGAATAGCATATACAAATTGAAGTTACAGGGAAGTCCCGGTGACACTGTAAAGTACAAGAAAAAGGATGGGAAGATGGGGACTGCAAAGGGCGGTCAAGTTATCCATGTTGCCGACAACGACCTTTGGAAGCAGTTCGCTAATGGCAAGAAAAAAATAGCCATGATGGAACTGATGACACTTGCTGCTGAAGACATTGTCTGAACACCTAGTGTAATCAGTGATACTTAGCGACTTATATCATGTTGGTGTAGAAATTACACCATGAGAAAGTACACTACCTGCCCCATGTTCGAGAGATGCCTAGACGAGATGTTAGAAGGACTAGAATAAAGGTCATAAGCGACTATCCTATGCGGTTAGCGTGTCAGAAGAAGTTCCAGCCGATTGGGATACCAATACGCAAGGTTACTATGGTAATCGACACTCACAGGCGTGGTACGATTATTATTGGAATTTATCTGACTTCAAAAAGACCAATATGATGAATATTGCCCCATCAGTCTACGTCGGAGCAGTCGGATTAGGCTTAGGTAGTGCATTAATGCTTCTCCCGAAGACCGGAAAAATCGGCAAGGTTACCAAGCAAACATGGTGGCCATACGCTGGGACATTTCTAGTTACTGCGGGAGCATTTTACCTGACTGCTGGAAAATATGGTGACTACGATACAACTTTAATTGGGATTCCATCAGCCTCTAAAGTATCGTCAACTCGCCAAAGCATCGCAAGGTCCTACTTCATTAACAAGATGAGATACGATGAAGGCCTATACAACTCCCCCTTGGATATTCTGCCGACAGCACGATACACATCAAAATTCCTGAATGGTGTGTTCTAGAAAAACAAGTTACTGATGATGTAACTAGATGCGTTTAGTATCATACCTGCGATAATCAGTTGTTGGGTTAACTTCCATCTATTATCCATAGTTTCCTTCACATCTTGAAGGGCTTCTGTAATCGCTTTCTTGTCATCTTCGGGTATTTTGATGGTTATCTCTAGGTTTGAATCACCTATCATATTCTCTAAAAACGATTTCTTCCGGGGCTTTACCACAGGCTCACCTCTTTTCTTTTGCTTAATTGGCAGGGTTTCTTCATTCATCTCACATTATCTCCTTTATTTCGAATTGTTGCTTGGCATCCACCAAAATAATCGAGTCATTTTGTAACTCAGATGGATACTTATGATGTTTTTTCTGATAAAAATCTTCAACCGTCTCAGAACTTAGCACCTCTATAATGGGTTTTACATTAGTAGGACATACTATATCAGGAATACACCCACACTTTAGACGGACTTCTGTCCAAAAGGGTATTCTTTCCTCTATAAGGGCGTTACACACCTCAAATATAGTCCTACGATGCTCGTCTGTGTGGTCTACATTCAATCTGATTGAGTTCATTGGGTTCTTGTATCTAAGCGTGTCAACATACGAGCGGAAGAAGTCATTGACTTCTTTCTGCTCTTCCGATGTTAGTTTCACTTTACCCCTCCCTTGTATGCCCAAACACCATCTCCAATATTAGTAAACAAACCGACTTGTCTTAAAAGCATCGCCAATTGTCTTCTATCAGTTTGTGTTTGTTTGTGGGGTCTATTGCTACCCACTGCCTTTCTAGTATTAAGGAACGTAGCACATTCCCTAATATGAAACTGTTGACCTCTATTTAATTTATCAGCAAATTCTTCTATGGCTATAATCCTGTAATGGTTTTTATTGTGTCCAGCCATTGGAATCACTTTAGCCTCAGTTGCTTGCATTCTTCTTGGCTGTATTGATTATTCTATATATTCTCGAAACTGATAGTTCACCGAGCCTTTTACTTATCTCGGAAACACCTATACCACTATTTTTAAGGCTCAAAACCTGATTAATAATCAGTTGCTCTTCTGCCTTTTCTTCAAGGGTACCTGTTGACGGGTTCCTTTGGAAACCAAAGGGAACTTGTCCCGATACTCTACTGGAGTTCTTTATCCCCATTCTAATGTTCAATGAACGCATATTAGCATAATAGGTTCTAGAACGGATGACGGCCTTTAGTTCAGAACTTGCTGCCTTTCCCGCAACCCAAGGAGCGTTAACGCAGAATAGAGATTTTCTACCTAAAGCATTGATATGTCCCTCAGTCAGACCTTCTAGAGAATACAACATTACTCCATCGTAGTTTCTAATATCAGAAATTAATTCCTCTATACCGTTAGGTACAGATGGGTCTCCGTCGATGTAGACTTCGTTTATTGCTACACCCTTTTCCTCAGCCTTAGTGTGAAGGAACTTAATCAGTTCATCCGTATCGTATGCTGCGTCGCCTTTCTTGTTTAATGCGTAAATATATCCTGCTACTTTAGCCATTTTAATCATTCCTTATCATCACTTGAGCCCATCTACCATTACCGAATACTAATTCGCCTTTGGTAACGAACCCTTCTTTTATTTTTGCGTTAACTTTCTTCTGCACGACTGATAAATCCAACCCACTCATAATCAGGTAACTTATGCTGTCGTCTCTTTGTTTTTGTAATTCTTCATAATCCATTTAATTCACCTTTTCCTTACCGGTACCCCGAGTTGAACTGCTCATACCACCATAGCGACATTATCATCACCATAAGTGATGCTATTACTAAGGTCTGATATTTGATGATAATAGCCCATAACATACGCCATGGTTCCTGCCAGTCTCCGCTACTAGCCCCAGCCATTGTAATTAAGACTGCAAGGAACCCTAATGTGGTGAGCATCTGTAATACTAAATCCCAATCGATGTCTCCAAAGGGGTCTCTAAGCATGTTATTTGCCTCCACACTTCGGGCATGGGCCTATAATGACATAGAAGGAACACCCTTCTGTGATACATTCAGTTGGAATCACACCACACATCATTCTTCCTCTTGCTGATTTCCTGTATCTTCTTGGAGCGGACCGCGCTCACCGTCCGTTTTGTAATAGAGGGTCCCTTTCTTTAACAGAGAATCGTCAACTTCGCTGCCTTCTGATGGAAGAACTGTTTCTTCGTCATCTCTTTTCCAAGAAACGTGTTTTATTGGGTGTTTTGCGCTATACCGTTTGCCCTGTCTGTACCCTCTCCTTTTGCTTCTCATAACCATAATCTCTACAAAGAATGACAATAAGAAGTATAAAGTGACCACACTAGAGATAATCATACCATTTTGACAAAGTAATTCTAGGTTGCTATTAGTCTCATATCTAACTTCTAACTTACTAGAATTGAATAATCCTAATGCACCAATACCCATCATCATCATGTAAAAACTTAATTTCCTGTAACTCATCTATAATTCCTCCTCGTCAGCAGGCCATTCGTCATCCCATTCGTCGCCAGTGAACTCGGCATCTCCTATTGTTTCTCTAACAGAGGCGATTGCTGCCTCTAGATAATCTAATATGACGACTATCTCTTTTCTATATTCTTTATCTGTTTTCAATCGATTGGTAGTAGCCCTGACCACTTGGTCTAGGCCAATTCCTAATCTCTTCGTTAGTTCTTCAAAATTATTTTTAATCTCATCTCTCTTCATCTTCATCATCCTCCCAAAAATCATCGTATATGTCTTTCCAAGTCCTACCTGATACTATATCTCTAATAGCAGAACTAGTTATACCTATATCTGTATATACCTCTACTATATCCTTTACAGTATAAGGGTCACTATCTAGAGTATCTCCATAGAAGTATAGTTCTAGTATTTCATAAACGTCAGCCTGACACAGTTTGCTTCTAGGGTTATTCTCGCCCGCAATCCTTCTAGAGTTGGATAAGTCATCCATGTTAGCAGAATGATTACCTATCTCGAAACAGTCTACATTACAGCATAGTCTGTTATGGCATTGGTGTAGTATTAACTCGCTAGGTTGTAGTATCTCACCGGTCTCTATCGCGTAGTTAACTCTATGAGCAAAGAAGTTCCTGCCGGTACCGGTCTCATGGTGTTTCTTGACATGAATCCTACCGTAACCCGCCTTATCTAGAGTGCCTTGCCATTCTAAACAGCCTGTGCTTCCTCTCTCCTTCAACTTAGATTGGAAGGTGTTAACCCATGTTTCGTCTTCTATTAGGCGTTCTAAATGCTTTTCAGCGGGAGTCATCTGATTTACCTCCACGACCACTAAAGTGATTATAGTAAACCCCTACGACAACTATCCCTAGAGTAAATATAACAACCGCTGCTATCAGGATAAAGAACACTACTAGTAGTACCATAAGAGCAGTTAAAATTGTGCCAACAATATCCATAAAATCACTGCATTCTACTATCGCCGGAAAAACACTCTTTGAAGCAAAGAGGTTTGTAATCACACAATTGCTGACAGAAGTTATTCTGCGTCAATTTCATCTCATCAGTCTTTCGTCCTAGAGAGTTTTGAACGCCCCCGTACTTAGGCTTAGGAGGGAATACCCCTTTGTTATCTGCACCCAATGTAGTATAATCAGTACTTCTAACAAACTGTGTAACCATATCTGTTAGATTCTGCACATCTCTAGGAAGCACCTTACTAGTAATAGTTCTAACACTTGGGGCTGCGGCTTCTTGATTCGGCCATCTGCCTTGCTTTAGTTTATCCACTACTAGGTATCTAAAGGTCGTAGTATTAAGCGCTAGGCTGTAAATCAGCCATTGTAATTCGCTCAGAACCCTACCATGAGTCCACATTATAGGAGCCCATGCAGAAGCCATCTTAATATCTGTAACAGAACCATCTGTATGCAAAATATCGCAATATCCTCGTAGACGTATTGATTTACCATCTATTTCCATAGGATAAGTGCATTCCACTTGCATATCTGCAATTCCGGGCAAGTTGACTATGTTACCATGACCGTCTTGTCCTTGTTGGACTGCTGTTAGTAATCCTCTAGACCATATTCTAAAGTCTCTAATGGTGGCTCTAATCTCTTCCTCAGTAAACTTTCTGCCCTCAAATTCAAGGGTTTCAGGATTCAATACAGGACTGTTAGCCACGCCTTCTCCCCTTAGTAGAGTTTCAGAAGTAATCATCCTGTGCCTCAATTCATCAGCCGCTAGGTCGATAATAGGGTCGATGTCTTGACCTATGTCATGTCTGAACTCTTCGAACAGAACTTCATCGAATACATTCCCCATTAAGAAGAAGTCTCTATCTCCACCACGTATTTTTCTTTTGTAGTTGTAAAACCACTTTCGTGGGCAATCACCCCACATCTTTAGGCTAGAAGCCGAAAGGTCTCCTGCTTTCCATGTACCACTCTTCATACTACTCACCCCGCCTATTCATCCTATTTACTATTGCCATCAAGATAAGTCAACTCCTCTTAATTTGCAGTAATCTGTTACAGCCTTTTCATACACTGAACCGTTGTAAACTTGAGACTTCAATACGAACTTGAAAAACTTGATTGCCATCTCTCCTCGGTCTTGAAATACCTCGTGGACGGTATGACCTACATAGGTACCCTTGTCGAAGCGGACGTTGCCACAGTGGTCACCATCGCTGGGTTGAGTGTATATAGCAGGTATCTCATCGGCTACTTCTTCCAATTGCTCATCGGTAGGGTTTTCGTCATCTGCTAGTATCTTACAGAACTGAGGGCGTATAGCAACTGTCTGTCCCTTATCATAAGTATCATTTCCTACATCGACTGCAACCTTAGCCCATGCGATATTCCTACTAACACAGGTTCCAACTATTCCATTCTTAGCATCCTCAGTAACTAGTAAAACCCTGATTCCTGCCTGTATTGCGGCAGGGTCGGTTTCTTTTGTCCGATAAACTATTTCTTCTGTTGAAGTCTTTGATTCTTCGGCAGTGGAACTAGAGGTTGCGCTCGGAGACTTATTTGCTTTAGTATTTTTTGAAACTGCTTCCTTAACCGCAACTAGGGATTTAGACTTCTCTAACATCTCTAGAGAATCAGGGCGGCTTAGGAATCTCCCTAGTAGGTTCTCTATATTCCTAATCGATTTTTCTTGTCCTTCCATAGCGATGACGAATCGCTCTAATAATAGCATCTGCTGGTCATTCATATTCATAGCGGGTATTCGACAGTCTATAACTATTGCGAACTATGTTTGATGACAAACTATGTTCATCGAAGAATTAGTTATATGTGCTACCCCACTCCGTTAAATTGCTGGGACGCCCGAGACCAACCATGTTGTTTCTAACTCCTTTTATTCATTCAACCTAACCTCCTTCCTCCAAGGAATCCACTCGGGGCCAGCAACTTAACTCTAAACCCCGCTAAACGCATCAGAATGGCGGTTTCCCCCTACTATTGACCCCCTGAAAAAAGGGGTGAGCGGTTAAAGAAACCGACCGGTTCCTTTAATTCGATGATTAAACCCCAGTAGGTTATGCGGGTCTCGGGCCGAATCAGCCATCTAGAATGGTGGTCGGTGTTGTTACTGTCGCTAACTATGTTTGGAGGCAAACATAGTTCAACGGAATGGTGATTAGGAAATGAGCGGGAAAAGAACGGTAGGATACATTCGAGGTTCAACAGAAGAACAGGAACTAACTCTACAAGGGCAGATAGACCAAATCAGAAACTACATCGGATTCCAGCGTAACATGGATGGTAGCCATAAGCATGAGTTGGCTGAGGACTTAGGATACTACAATAGTCGTGGTGACGAGGAAGAGATGATTCCGGGTTTCTATGTGGATGCAGGCCTTAGTGCTGGTAAGGTCGAAGGCCGTACTGCTTATATTAGACTATTAGAGGATATACTATTAGGTAATATAGACTATCTAGTAGTTACTAAGATAGATAGACTACATAGAGATGTATTTAATTTATTAGGATTCGTTAAGGAAGTAACCGATACGATAGATTTGATATTCATGGATATTCAAGTAGATACCTCTACACCGGGCGGTAAACTAGTTCTTACGATGCTAGCGGCTGTTGCTGAAATGGAACGTGGACTGATAGCAGATAGAACAAAAGCCGGCCTAGAGGTGGTAAAAAGCCAAGGTAGACACGTAGGAAGGCCACCATACGGTTTCGTTATGGATGAAGAGAACAAGGGTGTGCTACTTCCAGTAGAGGAACAAATCGACGTCGCTAGAAATATTCTTGAGATGCGCAATTATGGTGCAACAGTCAAGGAGATTATCGATACTCTTTATTCTGAAGAAGTTCCATCGCCTAGTGGGAAAAACAGATGGAACCATCCCACCGTCATGACGGTCATCAATAACTGGGAGTACTATGCTTTGGTTATAGATGAAGACTGGGAAGAGGAGTGACTTGCCCTTTCCGCTCACCCTTATCTTTATAGACCGAATAGGCCCCCCATGAGAGTACAGCAAATAGAGGAATCACAATGGGAACGTATGTAGTATCACAAAGAATGGAAGTATGGGTAGAAATAGAAGCAGAATCGAAAGCGGCTGCTAAGAGAGCCGTTGAAGGAATGAAGTTGGTGGCTCGCATTGGTGAAGATGGAAAGAGGTTAGAAGGTAACTGGAGCCTACATCATTGCACCCGCACAGGAGAGATGAATCCATTCGGGGCTAATCTCCGATGGGAAGTTTGTAGAACCTGTAATAAGGTTCCGGAGTTTACCAACGGGGTTTGCTACTCTTGTAGAGAGGCAGTGGTAGCATGAATGATGTAGATAAGGCAAAACAAGCCATCAGCAGACTATACAGTGAAATTTCCAAATTAGAAACAATGTATGGAGAATTAAAAGAAGCCCTTGTTGGAGACAGTGAAAATTGGACTCACGAGGAATTGATTGAGCGAGCACTAGAGTTAGTGGATGAGGTGAGAGCATGAAAGAAGTAGGTAGATGTGCTGACTGCAATAGGCGCAAGGTGCTGTGGAGCGGTGTCGGGCGTAACATGGTTTGCCGAGATTGTTATGAGAAGAAGGTGGTAGTGTGAGTGATGTATATCGAGTTAGTTGGGAAATGGACATAGAAGCAGCGCATTCAGCCGAGGCTGCTGAAAAGGCGCTTGCTAGTCTAAGGGATTCTAATAACATACATACTTTCTTCAGGGTTTATTCATTCCCTACTGTTCATTGTTTTACAGAAGAAACTATCAACAATGGTATGCCTATTGTTGCAGAAGGGCCTTTTGCCCCGCACGTTCTTGTTGTAAACCAACAAGGGATTGCTAAATCATTCAAGGGATTCGATGAAGATGGAACCATCCTACTAGAGGAGGAAGAATGATGGTGCGTATTCCTTGGAACAAGGGAACAAAAGAGACTTGGTTAGCAAAAGTCTTGGACAAATACCCTGAAAACGCCGAGAAATATGATTATTCTCAAGTTGTCTACAAAGAAAGTGCTGTATCGAAAGTTAAGATACGCTGTAAGAAACATGACTGGGTGTTTGAGACTACACCCGGAAATCATATGTCAGGCAAAGGTTGTGCTAAGTGTTCAAAGGTTTATCGTTATAATACCGAAGACTATGTTCAAGAAGTTCTAAGAAAATATCCACAAAACGCCGAGAAATATGATTACTCCGAAGTTGAATACACCACTTCGCTGACTAAAATCAAAATCATATGTTTGAAACATGGGCCTTTTTGGTCTAGTGCCAACGGTCATCTTTCGCAAGATAACGGCTGTCCGGACTGCGCTCCATCGGGGTTTTTCCCCAGTCGTCCGGCTCACTACTATGTCAATAAACTTATCAAAAATGATGAGTTTGTTGCTTACAAGGCAGGTATCAGCGACAACTGGGAAAGAAGGTTGAAAAAACTCAGAGAGCAACTAGTTCACTACGGCTACACCGTAGAACCTGTTCAACAAAAATACTTCGAGTCAGGCGCAGAAGCGTGGGATTTTGAGCAAGAAATGTTGAAGAAAACAGATATTAGAGCACCTGTGTTAGATATTCCGGGTGGTCATGAACTGTTTTTACAGAATCCTTTGGAGGAAGAGTAATGTCCCGAAGTACCAACAATAGACCTATTATAGGGTGGATTACATCAAAGAAAATCAAACTATACTTTCCCGGTCAGTCACCGGAAGATGCGAAAATATGGATATTACAGGAGGAAGAGTAATGCCGGAAACGCCTTTATGGATAAAATTGATGGATGACTCGCTGAGACAGCGACAACTTATGGAGGAAGAGTAGATGGAAGTCAATTGTCCAAATTGTTCCACGCTTACTCCGCCTATTCGGTTTTCAGCATATCCTACGAAAATACACTACATGGACTCTAGAACCTATGTCATGTGCGACGACTGCGGTTTGAAGATAACCACTGACAAATACAGACAATGGTTGGCCTCTCGCAAGGAGGAAGAATGATGATTAGTGATTCGGCTGCTAAGATAGTTCCTAGTTGGCTAGTTAAGTTACTGGGGCGGTTCATATGATAGAGGCTCTAAGTGAGTTAATATCGACTCTTCTAGTCGTCCTAGCGTTTCTATATGCGCTTTACCTTATAGGAGAGTTATGGGTTGTAACTATGGCTGTTGTCAAGGGGATATTTACCAAAAAGGCCACTGGCCGGAGAGGCAACAGTTATGGCGATAAAGTAATCCATAATGATATGGGAGAAGTCGGGGGAGAAGAATAATGTTCGGATTATCAATAGAAACTATGTTTGCGCTAACACTGGTGGTGCAAGGTCTGATACTTGCATTTCTCATCTTGAATATCCGAGTATTTGGTCAAGCATTACAAATGATTGACTGTATCCATGATATGGTTCACGATATAGAAGAATCGAGTGAAGCAGTCGAACAGGCATTCCTGCAAGAACTCATCAAGGTGCAGGAAGAACAAGAAAAAGTAAAGCAAAATATGGAGGATTGGACATGATTAAAAACTCAAGAAGATTTAGAAAGCAAATGGCTCGCTGGAAAAATAACCGTAGTGGGAATACCAAGCCTGTCGCTTCGATTAGGCAAGGAAAGGGGAAACGAAGATGGACGAGGGCAAGACGGAATTAAGTCTCCGAGAAAGAGCCGAGTTGCTCAAAAGTAGAGTTTCTTTCCATAACAAAAAGGCTAGTTGGAAGCGCTCATACCGTGAAAAATTCAACGTTATGGTCAAAGAACACACTGTCAAAGTCGAACACTTAAAGGCCAAGAGGAACGAATGGAACGCTAAGGCTAAGGAACTAAAAATTAGTCGTGACGAATGTACCGACTACTATCGTAAGGCTAAGTTAGGCAACAATATAGTTGTCATGAATAGTATGTTGAGAGAGCAAGATAATCTTCACAAGAAAATGATGAACGCCACAGAAGAGGGCAATCGCTACCATGACTTAATGAAAGTTGAAAGTGAAGAAGTTCTTAGACTGATGAAGAAGGCAGATAAATGCCATCAAAAAATGGTGAAATCAAAAACTAAGGCTGATGATTACTACAAAGAGTATCTAGAAGTGTTGAACTCTCTTCGACAGGAGGAAGAGTAAATGCGTTGCGCTATCTATGTTCGCGCTACACCGGCTGGATTCCCTGTAAGGGAGCAAGAAAAGTTGTGTAGAGATTACTGCGAAGAAAGAGAATTTACTGTAACTAAAACATACTTTGACGAATACCCTAATCGACAGTCGTTCAATTCAATGATGTCCGAAATGGACCATTGGGATGCTTGTATATTCTATACTGCTGACCGGATTCACTCTAGTAGTAAGAACTTTTCAGACTGGTCGGTATCGTTAGGCGCTAACGGCAGGAACTTTGCTATCGTCTCTAACAATATTGATACTATGGGTCGAAATTCCGCTCAAATGTTTGGTCTGTTGAGGGCTCTAAGAGGGTGCGATACAAGTAAAATCTATGAACGAACATCGGCAGGAATGAAGAAAGTTAGCGGTATCGGTAGAAAAATCGGTAAACCTCCGTATGGCTACGATTCGAAATACAAAGTCACAGGTAATCCCTCAGACAAAGGAATACTTGTGGTTAATCAAGGTCAAGCAGATATCGTTAGAATCATTTTTTCCTGTTGGGACCAAGATATGAGTAAGAACGAAATTGCCAAACATCTTAGAAAGAACAATATCCTAACCAAGGCTGGCAAAAACGAATGGGCCTCATCTACGGTGCGTGGAATAATTGATAACAAGGTATTTTACCAAGGTAAATATGTCAACGAAGAAGGAAAAGAAGTAAATTACGATTGGGAAGCGATATTATGATAATATACTTGAATAACTCAGTAGGGGCTAATATAGAAGAATGTCTAGAGATATACTATAATGGTAGTATAAACTATAATGTAATAGATAATACGGGGGATTATTTCAATGGCCGGACTTAGAGACGGACAAATACTTTGCCTTTATGAGGCGTTGAACCCTAATGGAGAGATAGCAGGCCTAACTATTGGCTTTGACCCTAACACCCAAGTAGATACCTTAGTCCAATGGGCTAATGAAAAATCAAGAGAACTACCACCGGGACATGATTTTCATCGAGCGTTATATGTTAAGGTTCATTTCAAAAAGGTAAGTAATCCGTATACTTTGCCGAAAATGTTCCCACAAGATGATTCCAATGGGTCGTATAACTTTCAAGGACAGAGACTTTGGACTACGCTCGTTCTAGAGGTTATGGGCGGTTCTTTCGAAGAAGAATAAGTTCTACAACTATGTTTGTGATATAATGGCAGTTAAAGTCTTGACAGGCAAATCCTTCCCTTCAATAGATAAGAAAGGGATTTATTGTACTCCGGTAACTGTCTATAATGGTGAAAGAGTAAGAAAGGGTGAACGGACAATAGTTCCATATCCTTCTTCTGCAATATCATACAGAGACCCTTTAAGTTACTCTCACTTTAGAAGAGTGATTGTTGAAAGAGAACTCAAAATAGGTGATTTCATTTACACTGATATAGATAGAATTAGAAAGTATATTTGGTTTCTTGCAGCCACCAATGCCAAGTATGTCTATAATATAGACAGATTAGAATTATGTATTCAGAATTTGGCTGACAATCGTGCTCATGATGAAGGTGTTTTGTATATACCGCTGATTGGTAGATACAAGGAAGACAAAGTTTCACCAAGAGACTTCGTTGATTTGGTAGTGGAAAACCTTTCGGATGGTAAATTCGATGTTATATTAGTTCAAGATTACTAGAACAACTATGATGCAAATGGATAGGCGTTTAGTGTCAAGGATTATAGGCTAGACCACTCGTCCTATTACCAAGACCTCGGAGAGAAATGTTATGGAAGGGCCTGATGAAGAAATGGCAGAAATGGTTTATGAACTGGAAAACATGGTCGAAATAGTGAAAACCATGGTTTTAGAGGGAGAAATACAGGCTACCGATTGGAATCATGCTGAAATCGACGAAGGTGGGCAAAAGGTTTCGATTGCCGAAATCGATTGGAATGGTAGAGAGTACCTATTTATGGTCTTACAACACGAAGAAGAAGGTAAGTTATGTACGTTAGTTTCAAAGCGATTTTCTGATTTGGAAGTGTTCATACCTACTCCAAATGAAGTGTTTATGGATAGGTCGCCCAGTAAGGTAATAGGGAAGTCTTCTTTCACCGAAGATTGGGGATAACATGACCGTGTCTAAAGATTCGAAGCGTAAAGGCTTCAATCTAACTGTTAGTAGCCTATACGATAATTGGTTTCAGTTCAAGAAAGACCGACCCATTACGGCAATGATACTAACTGAAATGTTTGATGAGCCGGAAGAAATTTATACTCTTATGAAGAAAGAGTTTAGCGAATCAGATATGATTGACCTAACTCCTTACACCCCTTACAAACCGGTCAAGGTTCAGCGTAAGTGTCGAATAGTTGATGCCACCTTTCCTGAAAATGGTTAAGTAGAGAGTAATACCGGGTATTTCTATGGCCAAGTATTACGGTTACGAAAAGGGACTCCCTCGTAGAGGATTTGTGCGAAAAGCATTAGACGACGTTGTAGCGATAGAAGAAGCATGGATATCAGAACTTGATAGACATTTTATGCGAGAAGGGTACGATGAACTTTTATCTTTCGTCGCTCTGACGTTGAAAACTAAGATGAATATCAATGTATCGAGGGCTCAGGCTTGGGTTCTTCTGAATTTATTAACAGAAAATGGAGTTCCTGAGGCTTTAAGGCAAGAAGGAATCGATGAAGAAATCAATAAGGGCTCTTTGGCTAAGGATTTAGCAAAGGCCCCATTTAGAGCCGCAGCAACGGTTGTGGACGTTGCCACTAACACTGTTAGCGATGTGGCAAAGAGTACGGCTTCTGCTGCTTCTAGTGCTGCTTCGGCAGTAAAATCTGTTGTTGCTCCTAGTGAAGAATCAGAAGAAGAATCAGAAGAAAGTCCTTCTGAGTGACTTTCTACCGATTTGACTATAAACCGAACCAAACATAGTTTGCGCTATGAAAGCGAAGGGGATAAGTGTAAAGCAGTATTTAGAACTGCTGAAAGTAAGTAAAACTAGCAGGAGCCGAAATTACGCTCTTGTAAATCAAGATGTTAGAGATGGAACAGTCTATTTTCGGACAGGAGAGCAACTGAGAGCGTTAAGAGACCTCTTACAAGCATCTGAGACAGGAATCCCACCCTACTCTGAGTGGGTATCTCTAAAGATAAGCGAGAAGGCTTGGGAAGAGGCCACTAGTGGTATAGGGGTAGAAGACGTGTTGAATGCCGTAGAATCGCTCCGTGGGCCTAATTCCGGTGGATACTACTTGGGTAGGTGTCCTGCCTGTAAGGAAAAGGGTCGGGATAGTGACCATAATCACTTTGCCTTCAATCCTGATGAAAGAGTTGTCTATTGCTTTTCATCTTGTTCAAGAAACGCCATAATGGCAGCAGTTAGGGGGAATATGAAATGATTATCAGCCAAGGAAAACCAACAATCGACCAATACACCGACAAGCGAGGTAACTTAAGAAAGAGTTCTACTGAATCTAGTGACATTTGGCTGCGGTGGAGAGAGCAGAACGATAAGGGTGTTTGGGAACGTCGTGAAAAGAAAGTGACTAATTTCAAACCATACTGTTATGTTGACCTTAAGAACATAGTAGATAAGCAAACCGGATTAAAAATCAATGTTAGTGATTTGAAGAAGCACTATCTTATGAGAGATGGTAGAATAACATTTCCTGATGACGCATTCTCAGCAGACGGAGTAAAACTCGCTAAGATATCGTTCGAGAGTCCCACGATTGTAAAGAGGTTCCAAAAGGCCTTTAGAGGCACATACGAAGCCGATGTACCGTATTGTGATAGATATTTGATAGATGAAGTAGAGCCTAGTGGAATGCCCGAATATGAGCCTAGAATGTGTTTTATTGACTTAGAAGCGACTCAATACAGGCAAAACGAAGGTGGGATTAAGAGAAACCCAAAGCCAATATGGGCTGACCATCAAGAAATCAGCATTATCGGATGTTACGATTCCTACACTAAGAGATATGTAATTTGGACTCAGCACGAAATGGCTCTAGACAATCTAGGTCCGGAGTATCAACATAGTTTGACGAAAGATTTGAGAACTATGGTATTTGACGACATGGAAACCGAAATTAGGGCTTTCACTAGCGAATACACCCTATTGGCTGATTTTATAGCGTGGTGGGACCGTATGGACTTCGACCAAGTCCTTGCTTGGGGTATGGGCTTCTATGACCTTCCTACGCTCTATACGCGCTTAGAGGCTAATGGAATCGGTGGCTACAAACTATCGCCGTCCTCATTGGGTGTTGATAGATATGTGGCTCCACCCTCTCCTTGGGTCAAAAACCGCTATCGTTGGACAGACCAGCCTGTTGCAGGGAGAACATTTGTCTCTCTCGATAAACTATTCCAGCGCGTTTACAAGGATTCCCACTCGACTGAGTTGCCATCAAACAAGTTAGACATAGTTGGTCAGAAGTTATTCGGAAGAGGTAAAACGGACTTTAGGCCTGATTTCTACGATA
>Ga0222719_10001073_pt1 | contig 27158 bp, 29 predicted proteins | sample C33_34DmetaG_FD_165039 | JGI IMG/M metagenome (GOLD analysis project Ga0222719, IMG submission 165039) | Estuarine water microbial communities from San Francisco Bay, California, United States - C33_34D | ecosystem: Environmental > Aquatic > Marine > Unclassified | place: USA: California...
TGAGCTTTCAAAAGTAATTGAAACCGTGCTTAAAAGAACTGGTAAAACTCACCCAGCCACAAAGTCATTTCAAGCAATAAGAATCCATGTAAATCAGGAGCTTCATCATTTACGAATGGGACTTTCAAAGCTACATAATATTCTTAAAGTGAATGGGGTTGTTGTAATTATTTCATTTCATTCGCTAGAAGATAGAATTGTAAAAAATTTTTTCAAACCTGAAATTGAGCAAATGCCTAAAGATATCCCAATTAATACCTCAGTAAGTGAAACATATAGGTGCATCAAAAAGAAAATAAAACCATCCACTCATGAGATCAAAATGAACCCCAGATCAAGAAGTGCAGTAATGAGGGTATTTGAAAAGCTATGAGAAAAGATATTTTTGTATATTTTTTATTTATAAATATTTTTGTTTTATTTTGTATATGCCTTGAGACGATAAAAATTAGATGGCAATTTAGCCAGGAGTTCGAGAATAATGCATATCTTCAAGTAGCAAATAATAAATTGACCGAAATAAATATTAATTTAAAAACTGAATACTATCACCTTAGTTCTCCAGCCAAAGTTGAACGCCATGCAAAAGAAATTTTACAGATGGTAGAAGTTACGAAAGCAATCAATGTTACTTATGAAAAATAATTTTGGATATAGTTGGCGGGCGTATCTAATATATATATTTTTATTTATTAGTTTATTAATCTTAGTTTTCAGAATAGTTAGTCTTCAGTATATTGACGGAGATTTTTTAAAATCTATGGGTGAGAGCATGCTCGAGACTTCCAGGCCAATACCGGCTAATCGAGGGAGCATATTGGATAGAAATGACTTTCCTCTTGCTGTATCAATTAATCAATATGATTTATATGCTCTAAAAAATTTTTCAGAGGAAGATTTTAAAAAATTACAAGACTTTCTTATTTTAAAAAAAGATTTTTCAGCTATTAAGCAAACTAATAAAAAAACTTTAATTTTTTCTAAATTAAATTTTGCTCAATATGAAAACATAAAAAACCTAAAACTCTCTGGTATTGAGATCGAATCATTTCAAAAGCGATATTATCCACTGGGTGAACAAATAGCTACCTTGATTGGATTTGCTGGGAAAGACGGATTTGGCCTAGAGGGTCTTGAAAATATTTTAGATTCTGAATTGTCCGGTGTATCTGGCCAAGAAACTATTTATAAAAATGCAAGTAGGAGACCTATAGTAACTCAAGAAGTAATCCAGGGTTTTGATAAAAAGTTAACTATTGATAGCAGGATTCAATTTTATGCATATAAACACCTTTTAAGCTTTGTTGAGGCAAATAATGCAAAGGGGGGTAGCGCTATAGTATTAGATAATATTTCTGGAGAAATACTTGCTATAGCAAGCTATCCCTCCTATAACCCTAATAGCACTCAAAGACAGATTCAGAGAAATAGAGCTCTGGTTGATGCATTTGAGCCGGGTTCAATAATTAAACCACTAGCTTTAGCTAAGGGTATTGATATGGGTATACTTTCTACCAGTCAGCTAATAGACACCAGTCCTGGATTTATAAACTTGAGTGGCAGAACTGTTTCAGATCCAAAAAATTATAAAATACTGACCGTTAGCGAGGTTATTGCAAAATCTAGTCAGGTTGGAGCTTCCAAGCTGGCTTTGCAAGTTGGGATAGATGGACTAATTTCAGGATATAAAGGATTTGGTCTTTCAAAACCTCCAAATATATTCTTTCCTGGGGTTGCTTATGGAGTTATTAACTCAAGAGAGAATATCTCTGATCATGAGATTGCTAGTATTGGATTTGGATATAGTATGACTGCTTCTTCTTTGCAATTAGCTCAAGCATATTCAGTTTTCGCTAATGACGGCTACCTCAAAGATTTTAAAATTTTTAAAGATGATGCTGAGGTTTACAAGCAACGAGTAATAGGCAAAGATACTTCCAAAGACGTATTGGAGTCTTTGAAATTAGTTGTTGCAGATGGAACAGGAATTTTAGCAAGGATATCAGATTATCAAGTTGCAGGAAAAACAGGTACATCTCACAAAGCAAGCTCTAAGGGTGGTTATGATCAAAGCAAATATATAGCCTCATTTGCAGGAATAGCACCATTAAAATCTAAAAGACTGACAATTTTTGTGACCATCGATGAGCCAGGATTAAATAATTATTCTGGTGGTAGCGTTGCAGCCCCTCTGTTTGCCGCTATCTCGAATGATGTCTTGAATTATTTAGATGAATAAATTGCCTCTTATTAAGCCTCTCATTAAAACAAATGAGTTTGATGATTGTTTTATCACATCAATAACAGATAACTCAAAAGACGTCCTTGAAAATTCTTTATTTGTGGCTAGACAGGGCGAAGGATTTCATGGAAAAGAATTTATAAAAGAAGCAATAAAAAATGGAGCATCTTGCGTAATTAGCGATCAAGAACTCGAAGAAGAAACAGATATACCGATTCATTACATCAATAATTTAGAGGACAGAGTGACTGAAATCCTATTTCAATTTCATGAGTTGGCTGCGGATGATTTCATTTTTCATGGTGTGACTGGTACTAATGGAAAAACAACAACTGCATTTATGGCGCACAATATTATGAGGGAGCTCCAAAAACCATCAATATATATTGGAACTCTAGGGGCAATTATTAATGATGATCATATGCAAACCAAAGGTAATACAACCCCTGGAATATTTGAGTTATTTGAAATTTTGAAAGCATGTAAAAATAAACAAAAAACTTATGTTTTTATTGAAATTTCATCTCACGCATTGGCGCAAAAAAGATTACGTAATTTAACCTTTTTTCAAACGATCATACTCAATATTCAATCTGATCATCTTGATTACCATAAAACAGAAACAAACTATATTGATGCAAAATTATCTATAACAAATCTCAATAATTTGAATCCTACAATTATTCCAATAGATCAAATACAGGATTTGCTTCCACGTTTATCTGAAGCTCAGGGAGAGCAGCTTTTAAAATCAAACTTTATAAGTGCTATGGATCCTTCAGCTCCGTTTAAATATTCTTTTGTTTATAATCCTGAAGGATCTTCAAATATTAGTATAAATTTCCCTAGCCTTACTTATGAAGCAAGCATCTCATTATTTCTTAAATTTAATATCGAAAATTATATTTCAGCTCTTGCATTAATTTCGAAGCATATCAATTCAAATGATTTGAAGGGTACTAGCAATTCCTCAATTAAACTTCCTATGGGAAGAGGAGAGATATTGAGGTTAAAAAAAGGAAAGATACTAATTGACTATGCGCATGATTATCAATCTATGCTAAATATTTTGTCCGAATTACATAATTATTATAGAGACATTATTCTAATTTTTGGTTGTGGTGGTGATAGAGATAAATCTAAAAGACCAAAAATGATGAAAGTAGCTCAAGATTTTTCGAATAAAGTATTTTTTACCTCTGACAATAATCGCTTTGAATCCTTTTCAAAAATTGCCTCAGATGCAATGAATGGAAATGATCAAGCAGATGTGGAAATTATAGAGGATAGACAGGAAGCCATAACTTCAGCCCTTCAGCACTTAACTAAAGAAAATATATTGGTAATATTAGGAAAGGGCCATGAAAATTTCATGGAAATATCAGGCAAAAAAGTCCCATTCAACGATAGAGATTGCGTCTTTAAAATTTTAGACAATGAAATTAATTAAAAACACTCAAGATTTATTAGCTTCACTAAACCTTGATGCTAAATCAGGCTTGCCAATCAGAAATTTTCAAATAGATTCTAGAAAGGTAACAAAGAATTCAGTCTTTTTTGGTCTAACTGGATCAAACGAGGATGGCAGCCTTTATGCCGAGCACGCCATAGCAAAAGGAGCATCTCTGGCAATTATAAAGGATAGTAAAGTTTTAAATTCCTCAATACAGTCATCAAGAGTAATTGCAGTTAAAAGTCCTGAAAAGTGTCTTATTGAGTCTGCAAAGATTGCAATGGAAAGATACAAGGGAAACATTATTGGAGTTACTGGCAGCAATGGTAAAACAACCACAAAAAATATTTTAAAAAGTTGCATAAAAAATAGTTATGCAACTTTTCAGAACTATAACAATGAAATAGGTTTACCGCTATGTGCCTTGGAGTTGGACTCTAGAAATAGCACAGCAATTTTTGAAATGGGCGCAGCGAAATTGGGTGATATAGATCTTCTGTCTAAAATAATTAAACCAAATATCGGTATAATTACTCACATAGGCCATTCACACTTAGAGGGACTGAACTCAGTTAAAGGAGTGTTAGAGGTAAAGTCAGAGCTTATTAGCAATATAAAAAAAGATGGCGCAGCAATTGTTCCAGATAGCAAATATCTTAATTATTGGAAAAAGATGAGGGACGATATTTCTTTTTATACCTTTGGTGAGTCACCCTCAGCATCCTACTTTCCAAGTCAAATTAAGATGACAAAACAAGGCTTGTCTTTTTTTATTGAATCTACTTATTTAAAAAAAAGAATACCAATCAAAACAAAGCTTGTTGGAATGCATAATGTGTTGAATATTCTTGCTTCATTTGCAGCAATTCATGCTGCTAAGTTGCATACAGAAGAATTCGCAGCTGGTTTGCAGGATCTTGTAAACCCTCCACAGCGTTTAGAGCTTAAAACATGGGTAAAGCAGTCGCAGGTTATCGATGACACTTACAATGCTAATCCAGATTCCATGAGAGCAGCAATAGACGTTTTATCTCAATGCAAAGGAAGAAAGATTGCAATTCTTGGAGATATGGCAGAGCTTGGCAGATATAGAAAAAAACTACACATCGATTTGGGAGACTATGCCAAAATACACAGAGTAGACATTTTGCTTGGATATGGGGATTTGATTCGACATACAGCATTTGCATTTGGTAAAAATGGGTTTTTCTTTAAGAGTAAAATAGAATTAATTGATTTCTTAAAAAACAACCTAGCAGGGAAAGAGAATATTTTATTAAAAGGTTCAAGATCTATGCGAATGGAAGAAATTCTAGATTTATGGAAATAATATGATCGAATTATTGAGCACTTGGTTAATGACATACGATTCCGGTTTCGATGTATTTCGTTATTTGACTGTTAGAACCATCGGAGGAACTCTTACGGCTCTTATGCTTTCAATTTTTCTTGGTCCAGCTTTAATTCGATTCTTAACCCATATTCAGTTTTCACAATCAATCAGAGGAGATGGACCTAAATCACACCTTTCAAAATCTGGTACACCTACTATGGGAGGATTAATAATTATCTCCTCATTAATTATTTCAACATTGCTTTGGTCTGATTTTCAGAATCCATATATTTGGATTCTTATTTTTATCACCATCTCTTTTAGCACAATAGGCTTTCTTGATGACTGGTTAAAAATTAAGGAGAAAAATTCAAAAGGGCTAAGTGGAAAATATAAACTCATATTGCAGTTTATTTTTTCACTAATTGCAATGTTGGTTATGTTGCAGGTTTCTCCAAGTGGAAATGAACAAATTTTTATTTTGCCATTTAATAAAGAATATATATTTATAATTTCACCACTTATTTTCCTGCTAATAAGTATTTTTGTAATCATGGGCTCATCTAATGCTGTCAATCTCACTGATGGCCTTGACGGGTTAGCAATTCTGCCATGCGTTTTAATAGCAGGAGGTCTTGGTCTGATTGCGTACGCATCTGGAAATTTAATTATTTCAGATTATTTATTTATTCCGTTTAATCCTCTTAGCGGAGAGTTGATTGTTTTTTGCGGAGCATTGATTGGAGCTGGCATAGGGTTTCTTTGGTACAACACCTATCCTGCACAGATATTTATGGGTGACTTGGGATCTTTAACTCTTGGTGGAATTCTGGGAACTCTGGCAGTGCTAGTAAGGCATGAGATAGTTTTTGCAATTATGGCTGGAGTTTTTGTAATGGAAACTTTAAGCGTTATTATTCAAGTGGGCTCATATAAATTAAGAGGGAAAAGAGTTTTTTTAATGGCGCCCATTCATCATCACTTTGAATTGAAGGGTTGGGCAGAACCAAAGGTTATCGTTAGATTTTGGATTATTACTTTTGTACTTGTTTTATTCGCTCTAGCAACCTTGAAGTTAAGATAAATTTCAATGAAATCTCTTATTTTTGGTTACGGAATCACAGGCCAATCTTTTGAAAGATATTTAGCCAAAAAAGGCAAAGCTTTTGAGATTTATGATGAAAATGTTAAAGGGCCGAATATATTCAATATATTACCTGATCAAGCTCAGTTAAGTTCCTATGAAATGATCTATTTGAGCCCAGGAATTAATCTGCAGAAGCTCTATACAAAAGAAGAATTTAATAAAATATCTTACCTGACAGATTTAGACATTTTTTTTCAAGAAGATAGTTCATACAAGATTGGAGTTACAGGCACAAACGGAAAAAGCACTTGCTGTTATCAACTACATCAGCTTTTAGAAGATTCTCAATTGATTGGTAATATTGGCGCACCTGTTTTAGATAACATTGATTCTTGTTCATATTCTATTATAGAGCTTTCTAGCTTTCAGCTTGAGAAGGTCAAGGATGTTAAATTAGATTTTGGAGCGCTATTGAACATTGCACCTGATCACATTGATTATCATGGAACCTTTGAAAAGTATGCAAATGCAAAAAAAAGAATTAAAGAATCAAAAATATCAACAGAGGAATCAAACCCAAAAAAACTATGGTCAATGATCACTGGAAGAAAGCTAAGAGAAGTCAAGGATCTTGCATTGAAGGAATTGCCTCATAGACTTCAGCATGTCGTGACACATAATCAATTAGTATTTATAAATGATTCAAAGGCAACCAATTTAACTGCGTTACAATTTGGGTTAAATAAAATGATTAACCCCTATGTGTTGATCCTTTGCGGGGACCCAAGCAAAGAGCAATATAATAGTTATGAAATTAGCGGCCCAACAAAGGTGTATATTTTTGGTAAACATGCAGTAGAGATTTCTAAAAAGGTATTTCATCCAAAAATAATATTACTCCGCAATAAAGGTCTATCATGTGTAATGGATACCATTTTTAAAGACGAATATCACCACCAGACTAATATTCTTTTTTCACCAGGCCATCCAAGCGGTAAAGATTATAAAAATTTTGAAGAGCGCGGAGATCATTTTATCAAATTAGCATCTTGCTCAAATGGTTGATCGAGAAAATATATTAATTGTTCTTCCATATTTTTGTTTGTTATTCATTGGTTTGGTAATGGTTGCCTCATCAAGCGTATATGTTTCAGAAGATCTATATGGAACCCCTTTTCATTTTGCTTCAAGACAAGTAATTTTTTTACTTTTAGGTATTTTTGCAACAATTATTGCCTTAAGCATTCCCTCAAATCTATTTTTTTCGTTAGATTGGTTAATTTTAATTGGTTCTCTGCTGTTGCTTATTGCTCTTTTTTTTCCAGGGGTGGGAACAGAAGTAAATGGAAGTTTAAGATGGATCAGAATCGGACCAATCAATATCCAGCCCTCAGAAGTAAGCAAGCTTGCATTAGTTGTATATATTTCAGGATATTGCGTAAGAAGATTGAGCGAAATTAATACCTCATTGGGATTCTTTAGGCCTTTGATTGTATTAGCTCTATTTGGACTATTTATTATGTCTCAACCTGATCTTGGATCAACATTGGTAATTGGGGCTCTTGTAATTGCTATGTTATTTTTTGCAGGCATTTCATTTTTTCAATTTTCATTATTGATTTTATTAATGGGTAGTTTGGCAGCTATTGCTGTTTATCTGGAGCCATATAGATATATAAGATTTATTTCATTTACCGAGCCATTTGATCATTTTTATGGACCAGGATGGCAGCTGTCAAATGCATTGCTTGGCATTGGCAGGGGTGAATGGCTTGGTGTGGGCTTAGGAAATAGCCTACAAAAAAACTTATATCTGCCTGAACCACATACTGATTTTATTTTTGCAGTAATTGTTGAAGAATTTGGATTAATTGGGGGATTGGTGGTGATATTTCTGTTTGCTGTATTAATTTTCGGCATTTTTAAAACATCCATTAAAGCACTCGAGTTTGGAAAACTATTTCAAGGATTGCTTGCATTTGGTGCAGGTATTTTAATTGCAATTCAAGTAGTATTTAACATAGGGGTAAATCTTGGAATCTTGCCAACAAAAGGCCTAACTTTACCTTTTATAAGCTATGGAGGAACAAGCTTAATTTTATTTATGTTTTTAATGGGTATGGTTCTGAGAATTAATTTTGAAAATAAAACTATAAAGTAATGAAATTTTTAATTTCTGCAGCAGGAACCGGAGGCCATGTTTTTCCAGCATTAGAGTTTGGTAAAGAATGTATTAATTACAATCATGAGGTTGTTTGGATTGGAACAAAGACTGGCATAGAAAATAAAGTTGTCCCTAATAATATAAAATTCTTAACAATACCCATGAGTGGTTTTAGAGGAAAAGGTTTAATTTTTAAAGTTTTTTCATTACTAGGTTTAACAGTATCAATTTTTAAAAGTATTTTTTACTTGAAAAAAAACAAGATTGATTATGTTGTTTGCTTCGGAGGATATATCTCATTGCCGGTAGGTTTATCAGCATGGATTTGCAGAAAACCGCTCTTCTTACACGAACAAAATGCAATTATGGGAACTTCTAATAATTTATTGAAAAGATTTTCAAAAATAATTTTTTTAGGATTCTCAATAAATGAGCAAGTTACAAAAAAGATGATGCTCGTAGGGAATCCAATCAAGCAATCAAAAGAAAGCTCATTAGGAACTCAAAGGCATGAGTCTCCAAAAATTTATGTGACTGGAGGGAGCCAAGGCTCTGAATTTATTAATAAAAACATACCTATAGCTTTAAATGCATTAAATATACCCTTAGAGGTAAGACATCAATCTGGCGATGGAAAATCTATAGGAGTAAAAGAATTGTATTCAAGTAATATTTCTTTAGAGGTAGAGGAGTTCTATGATTCGCCTCATGATGTAATTCTTTGGTCAGATTTTATTATTTCAAGAGCAGGAGCATTATCTCTGTCAGAGGCTATATCTTTAAAAAGAGGATTGGTGATTATTCCCTTGCCTTCAGCTATAGATAATCATCAGCTTCTAAATGCAAAAAATATTGTAAACCTAGATATGGGATTAATTCATGAAGAGTCTCAAGCTATTGAATCTCTCACTCAAAAGTTGCAAAAGGTTATTGAGACTAAGGCTTATGAACAATGGTCAAATAAAGAAAGTAATTTAGATCATTTTCAAGCCGCAGCAAGAATGTTAAGTTCAATTTTAAAATTTTAATAATTAGATGACCTCACTAGGATTTCAAAAGTTCAAAAAAATTCATATGATCGGTATTGGTGGCTCCGGAATGATTGGAGTTGCTACTATTTTGCAAAAACGAGGCTTTAAAGTTACAGGTTCAGACCTTGTCATCACTGATGAGCTGAAGGAATTAAAAAAACTTGGGGCTAAAGTTCAAATAGGTCACGAACCTAAATTTGTTCAAAAAGCGGACTTAGTTGTTGCATCGTCAGCAATATCTAAGAGAAACCCTGAGCTTGCATATGCTAGGAAATCTGGATTGACTATTATTCCTAGGGCAGAGATGCTTGGAACTCTCATGAAGCCATATCGAAGCATTGCGATTGCTGGTAGTCATGGTAAGACATCTACAACAAGCATCATTGCTAGCATCTTTAATGCAGCCAACCTGAGCCCTACATATGTAGTGGGAGGCCAAGTTCTAAGCGTTGGTAGAAGCTCTAATCTAGGGGATGGTGACTACATGATTGTAGAGGCAGATGAAAGTGATGGATCATTTTTACACCTTCAGCCTGATATTGCTGTAATTACTAACATCGATAATGATCATCTAAGTTTCTATGAATCAAACCAAGATAAACTAAATCAATCTTTTGTTAGTTTTGCTGAAAATCTACCTTTTTATGGCCATATTTTGCTTAATTTAGATGATGCAAACATCCGTAAAATTTCAAAAGATATACATAGAGGGCAAATAACTTTTGGGTTTAATTCAAAAAATAGGTATCAAATAACTAATGCAAATATTGAAAACGGCCATCAAAAATTTCAATTAACAGATCATGTCAATAAAAAACGTTATAACTTTTCTACGAATTTAAGTGGCAAGCATAATTTATATAATGTTACTGCTGCTATTTGCGTAGCCATACAAGAAAATATATCGGTCCAGGACATTGCCAAGGGATTAGCTGACTTTAGGGGTGTTGGAAGAAGATTCGAGCTTTCAAAAATTTACTTTTCTGAGCATTCACATGTATTGATAGATGATTATGGGCATCATCCTGCTGAAATTTTATCAACCGTCCTCGCTGCCAAAGAGAAGTACCCTCGTCAAAAGATATGCATGATTTTTGAACCTCATAGATTTACAAGAACGCAACAGCTTTTTGATGATTTTATAAAGTATTATCCAAAGTAGATTTCCTTCTTTTATTAGATATATATCCAGCAAGTGAAAAACCTATTAAGGGGATCTCTTCTAAAAAACTAGCTTCTGAGATATTAAAAAATCACAAAAACGTGCATTACATTGGAAACAAGGACCCCATGAACTGGCTTCAAGATAATCATCTCGATTTTTCTATTTTAATCACTCAAGGCGCAGGAACAATTTCAAAGTTAAATAAGAAGATTAAAAAAAAGTGGCAATAAAAAAAGTTATAGTTTTGTATGGAGGGAAATCTTCTGAGCGTGAAGTTTCACTTGAGAGTGGGAAATATATTTATCAAGCAGCGAAAGATTTAGGGTACGAAGCCCAACTTATTGATTACCCAGAAAACTTTTTATCCGATCAACTGACAAAAAATGATTTTATTTTTATTGCTCTTCATGGCGAAGATGGTGAATCAGGAGAATTGCAAAAACTTTTACAGCAAAAAAGCATTCCATTTTCAGGAAGCCATTATCAAGCTTGCGTAAATACTTGGAACAAGAATACCTGCAAAGAGCTGCTTAGAGATAATAAAATTCCTACTCCAGAATGGATTACCATTCCATCATTGCTGGAAATGGAGAAAGATTTAGAGAGCCCTTTTTTTGATCAGCTTAGACCATTCAACGAGCTTTTTTTAAAGCCTGCTGAGGATGGATCAAGCATAGATGTATTTAGAATTTGCTGTAACAAGGATTTAGAGGATGCTATTGCTGACTCTGTAGATCCAAGACGAGCATTTATTTTGGAGGAAAGTATAGACTTTAAGGAGCTTACTGTTCCAATTTTAAGCGGAAGATGTTTACCTGCCGTAGAGATCAAAACCTCAGAATCTTTTTACAACTTCAATGCAAAATATTTGAATGAAGATACTCAACTTACTAAGCTTGTACTTTCAGAAGATAAAAAAAATGAGCTTGAAGAAATCTGTCTTAAGACACTTGATGTTATGGGTTGTTCTGGTTGGTTAAGAGTTGATCTAATGCAGGACAGAAAAAACAATTTTTATGTGCTAGAAGTTAATACTGCTCCTGGAATGACTTCTCATAGCCTCTTTCCTAAATCTGCTGAGTCAATCGGACTTTCATACAATGATCTTGTGCAAGAAATTATTAATGCTCAGTAAAAGAGGGTTAGTATTTTTAGTTTTAATACCTATTTTATTTGGCTGTTCAGGAAATAAAAATCAAAAGGTTGTAATTATTTTTGAGAATCAGCCAACTTTAAAAAAAGCTCAGGAATTAGTCTTTAGTTTACCGAGCAACTCCTCCTACAAAGACCTGTCAAAATTTCTACATAAACAAAACTGGATTGATACTTTTTTAATTAAAAAACATGCGCTTAAACCATTAGAAATTTTTATTGATTCAAAAGAGCCAAAATATATTTGGAAGGAAAATTTTTATTTAGATGCCAGTCTAACTAAGTTTTTGTATTTTGGTGAATACCCTGACTTGTTGCATTTAGATATGCCTATTGAATTTGTTGATGAATGGTTAGAATTCGAAGAAGAAATTTATGCTTTAACCACTGCTTATAACTATAAAATTACTTCCATTTCTTATTCTGATGCTGAAGGGTGGCGTTTTACAACTAAAAGTAATTTGCAAATAAAATTAGGCTCAAATTTATCCTCTAAGTCATTAGAAAAAATTTCATTAACTTTAAAATATATTTTCGAAAATAACATAACTCCTAGTATTATTGATTTAAGATACAGAGATGGAGCAGCATTAAATTATGGCAAATAATGGAACAAAAGACTCTGACTATGTTGTCGGGTTAGATATTGGAACCTCAAAGGTTGTATGCATCATTGGTAGGTATGTTGACCAACATTCTCTTGAAGTTATATCGATGGGATCTTATCCCTCAAGCGGTCTTAAAAAAGGCGTTGTTGTAAATATTGATGCAACCACGGATGCAATTCAAAAATCAATTGATCAAGCTCAGGCATCTTTTGAGGGAAAAATAAAGAATGTTTATGTTGGAATTGCAGGAAATCACATTCGCAGCCTAAATTCTCATGGAATAGTAGGAATAAAAGATAAAGAAGTTGAAGCAAGTGACATAGATAGAGTTATTGAGGCGGCTCAAGCAGTTGCAATACCTTCAGATCAAAGAGTGCTTCATGTTCTTCCTCAAGAATACGTGATTGATAATCAAGACTCTATCAGAGAACCGCTTGGCATGTCTGGTGTTAGGTTAGAATCACATGTGCATTTAGTTACTTGCGCTAACAATGCAATACAGAACATAGAAAAATGCGTTAAGAGATGTGGAATTGGTGTGGATGGTTTTGTTTTGGAGCAGCTTGCCAGCTCATATTCTGTTTTATCCGAGGATGAGAAAGAGCTTGGAGTTTGTTTGGTGGATATCGGGGGAGGTACCACTGATATTGCAGTATTTAATTCTGGATCAATATCATTTACTGGAGTTATTCCAATAGCAGGCGATCAGGTAACAAGCGATATAGCTGTCGCTCTGAGAACTCCTACTGCTCAGGCAGAAGATATAAAACAAAAGCATGGTTGCGCAGCAGCAGAACTTACTCAAGATGCAGAAACCTTAGAAGTTATGAGAGTTGGCGGCAGACCTCCAGAAGACTTATCAAGACGTTCGTTGGCTGAAATTATTGAACCGAGATATGTAGAGCTTTTTGACTTAGTTAAAGCAGAAATTAAACGCAATGGTTTTGAAAATAAAATTCCAGCTGGAATCGTACTTACAGGCGGCACTTCAAAAATGGAAGGAGCAGTTCCTTTGGCTGAGTCTATTTTTCAAACAAGTGTAAGGTTAGGTATTCCTGAAAAATTTAATGGAATGGAGTCAGTGCTAAAAAATCCAATATTTGCAACTGCTCTAGGACTAGTAGGCTTTGGTTTTGATCAAATGAAGCAGGGCTATACACTTGAGAATAATAAAAGCTTTTTCGATAAAGCTTTTGGCTTCTTTAAAAATAATTATTGATTGCCTAGTATATTTGGCATAGAATTCACGCTCCTTGGTTTTTTGATGTTCAAAAAATCTACTAACCCATAAGGAAAAATATGAATAATTACGAATTAACTTTAATACTTAACCCCGACTTATCAACTAAGTTTGATGACTTTCAAACAAAGTTTGAAAAAACTTTGAGTGATATAAATTTCAAAATTAATAAGCTCGAGAATATTGGTCGCAGACAATTAGCCTATAGCATTCTCAATCATAATAAAGGTCATTACGCTATTTTGCAGATTGAAGGCCCTGCAGAGTCTGCTTTAGAGCTCGAATCTAAACTAAAATATGATACTTCTGTGATACGTCACCTTTTGTTGAAAGTTGACTCACCATCTCTGGAGGATTCATTGTTACTAATAGAGTCCATGGAGGCTAAAAAAGCTCCTCAAGATACAGATCAAAGTCAGGATAAACCTAAAGTTAAGTCCTCAGAAAAAAATGCTGACGATCAAGTTGCCAAAGATGAATCAAAGGATGGTGAATAATGACCGAATCAAATAACAAAAATTTTAACTATAAGAACGTTGATCTCTTAAAAAGATATATTACCGAGACAGGGAAAATAATACCTGCAAGAGTCTCCAACATAAGTGCTTCGGAGCAGAGAAAACTTACCAAAGCAATTAAGATCGCTCGTTTTTTAGCTTTACTTCCATACACAGACTCACATAGATAAATTATGAAAATTATACTTTTAGATAAAATCCAAAAATTAGGTGACATTGGGGATGTCGTTGAGGTGAGCTCAGGATATGCAAGGAACTTTCTTATTCCAAAGAAGAAAGCAATGTTTGCTTCTGATGAAAACCTTAAGTATGTTGAAAGCAAGAAATCAGAACTAGCCGCAGCTTCAGCTGATGAGATGGCAAACGCACAAGGCAAGGCAGATGCAGTTTCTGGGGCCAAGGTTGAGATTAAAGTACAAGTTACCGAAGAGGGCGCATTGTATGGCTCAGTTGGAACTAGAGAGATATCAGACGCATTCAGTGAAATTGAGCACGAAGTCGATAAAAGCGTTATTCAATTACCCGACGGGCCTCTGAAAGAGCTTGGTGATTACTCAATCACTCTATTATTCCATCCAGAGGTTTCATGTGTTGTTGAGGTATCTGTTCAACCTGAGTAGTTGTTATCTTAATAATATGATGTAAGAATCATATTTATGTCCAGCAAGTCCATAGAAAATACAGAGCAAGTCAGAGAGCTTGAAAGAGCTATTCTGGGCGGATTAATGCTCGAAACAGAAAGATATGATGCGGTAAGTGAAATCATTGAATTCACAGATTTTGAGGGTCAAGATCACCAAAATATTTTTCAATCAATGGGTGAGCTTGTTAATTCTAATAAACCCTTAGATCCTCTTACTGTTTCAGATAGATTGGACAGTAAAAACCTCCTTACAAGAGCAGGCGGTAAGAATTATTTAATTGATTTAGCCTCCACCAGTCCCTCCGCTGCAAATTTAGAAGCATATGCCGGCATGATTAGGCAAAAATCTATTTCAAGAAGGCTAATGAAAATTAACTCAGAGATTTCTGAGCTTATTATTAATCCCCAGGGCAAAGATGCAGCTGAATTACTTGATGAGGCTGAAACAAAAATTTTCTCATTAAATGATGAAGCCAGTAGAACATCGACTAATATTCAGAAATTAGACGAATTAATTCCTCAATCAATCGAGAGGATGAATGAAATTGCAAAAAATGGATCATCTCTACTTGGAGCCTCTACAGGATATAAAGATCTTGATAGTAAGTTGCAGGGACTGCAAAAAGGAGATTTGATCATTATTGCTGCTAGGCCAAGCATGGGTAAAACAGCATTAAGCATGAATATTGTTGAGAACTTTGTTCTTAACAAAGAAATTTTTGGTGGCGTCTTGGTATTCAGCTTGGAAATGCCAGCTGAGTCACTAACTACTAGATTATTAGCAAGCAACGCTAAGATTGATCAGCAAAAAGTTAGATCTGCCTCCATGAATCAAGCTGATCTTAAAAAGTTTATGGAGTCATCCTCTAAATTAAAAGATTTACCTCTTTATATTGATGATAGTTCCATGCTATCGCCCATGGAGCTTAGAGCAAGAGCTCGTCGAATTGCTAGACAAGAGCCTAACGGACTATCATTAATAGTTGTTGATTATCTTCAGTTAATGCAGTTACCTACCTCTCAAGAAAACAGAGTAAATCAAATATCGGAAATTTCTCGATCTTTAAAAATGCTTGCAAAAGAACTCAATGTTCCTGTGATTGCATTGTCTCAGTTAAATCGTGCTGTTGAGCAAAGACCTAATAAACGGCCAATTATGGCTGATTTAAGAGATTCAGGTGCAATTGAGCAGGACGCAGATGTGATTTTATTTATATATAGAGATGAGGTATATAACGAAGATTCTGAAGAAGGAAATAAGGCTGAAATTATTATTGGCAAACAAAGAAATGGACCAATTGGAAAAGTAAATCTTACTTTCCTTAAAGAATTCACAAGGTTTGAAGACTTTGCTGTTGACAGCTATTACGACTCAATTCAATGATTGAACCAAATTCAGAGCTTGTAATTGATTACGAGCTTGTAAGAAATAATATCCAAATCATCAAAGGCAAGTTACCCTCTAATTGCAAAATCATGGGTGTTATTAAGAGCAATGCATATGGACATGATCTTCAGATGGCTACTGAGGCATTAGATGGTGCAATTGATGGATATGGTGTGGTCAGATTGGGAGAGGCTCTTAAGATACGAGAAACATCCTCAAAGCCAATCTTGACTATGCAAGGTGTATATTCATCGGATGCGTATGATGCTCTAAAACAAAATAATATATGGTCTGTTATTCATTCAATTTCTCAATTGCCATTAGCAAGGCAATACCAAGATGATTTACTGTTTTGGATTAAAGTAAATACTGGCATGAATAGGCTGGGTATTGGATTGGATGAGCTTGAGCAGTTTGAGTCACTCTTAAATGATTCAAGTGTTTTGATGACGCATTTGGCTTGTGCAGATACGCCAGAAGATGAGTTAAACAATACTCAATTTAACAATTTTGATCATGTATGGAATCAAATTGGAATAGACATGCAGAGAAGTGTATTGAATTCTGCAGGAGTCTTTAATTTTCCAGATAAGGCATACGACTGGGTTAGACCAGGCATTGCCATGTACGGAGGGATTGACTTCTCCGGTTTAAAAACTGCCATGACATTTAGAAGCCAAATTATCTCTATTCAATCTTTGCCTAAAAATGAAAGAATTGGATATGGTGGAAGGGTAAAGACAGAACAACCTTCTAAGATTGCTATTGTTTATTGTGGTTATGCTGATGGTTTTCCTCAAACAGCAATAGATGGAACATCCGTGTTAGTGAATAGCCATCGATCTCACATACTTGGAAGAGTCAGCATGGATCTAATTTCAATTGATGTTACAGAAATTCCTGATTGTAAAATTGGAGACTGGTGTGAATTATGGTCTCCTGAATTATCCATCCTAGAAAATACAAAAATGAATCGTTTGCTTTCTTATGAACTTATGACCAAAATGAGTCAAAGAGTAAAAAGACACTATTTAAATATATGAAAATTAATTATTTAAAAAACAATCCTAGAGAAATTCAACTTGAGGAGGATCTCCCTCCATACATGACTGAAGGTGTCGCTAATGACATTGCAGAAATCTTTAGCACTCCTTTGTCTGGGGCATATAACTGGGATTACACCGTTCAGGATAATAGGATTAAAAAACTTTATGAATTAGGCAAGGAGCTTAACTGGAATGTTGAAGTTGATATTGATTGGTCCAGACCATTTGAGCCAATGACTGAGCCAGCTCCAATATTTTGGGATGATTATGCTCCCTATCAAAAACTTTCTGATGATAAAAAAATAGAATTTTTAAATCATCGAATTGCTTGGAGTCAAAGTCAATTTCTTCATGGAGAGCAAGGGGCTCTTCTGGTTGCATCTCAACTAACCTCGTGTGCTCCAACATATAATGCAAAGCTTTATGCAGCATCCCAGACATTTGATGAGGCTAGACATGTAGAAGCTTTTAATAAGTATATTCAAACAAGAATAAAGCTTATGTACCCAATCGGAAATGCTTTGAAATCAATTCTAGATAAAATACTTACTGATCCAAGATGGGATCTTAAGTTTATTGGCATGCAGATTATTATTGAGGGATTGGCACTAGCTGCTTTTCAAACCTCTAGAGAGCTAACCAAGGATCCGGTATTACGAGATATGCTTGGTTTAATCATTCGGGACGAAGCGAGGCATGTTACTTTTGGAATAAATTATTTAGAAGAATTTGTTGAAACTTTATCTGAAGATGAAAAAGAAGACCGAGCTCAATTTGCATACGAGGCATGCTGGTTAAGTAGAGAGAGGCTTGTTTCAATGGATGTTTTTGAGCATTTTGGCTGGAATGCTGAAGATGCAAGACAATTTCAATTAAACTCTGACATTACTAAACATTTTCAAAAACTTCTTTTTCAAAGAGTTATGCCAAACTTAAGAAGAATTGGTCTTCTGAGAGACTCGGTAAAAGGTAAATTTGAAGATTTAGGCATCTTGGAATATGCCGAAGCCAAAAGTGATGCTAATATAGATTGGGCTGATTTATCAAGACCACTATTTGAAGAATCTGCTTAACTTGGTTTTTATTAGGACTAGAATCTGATATTCTGTATTCCCATCATAACTTAAAAACTGATGGCTCAAACAAAGTACATTTTTATCACCGGTGGTGTTGTCTCCTCTCTTGGCAAAGGTATTGCAGCCGCTTCAATTGGAGCACTTTTTGAGGCGAGAGGCTTAAAAGTTTCTTTAAATAAACTTGATCCTTACATCAATGTAGACCCTGGAACCATGAGTCCCTTTCAACATGGCGAGGTCTTTGTTACCAATGATGGAACAGAAACTGATTTAGATCTTGGGCATTACGAAAGATTTGTTCGTTTTCAGGCAACTAAAAAAAATAATTTTACTGCTGGAAAGGTTTACGAAAAAGTCATACAAAATGAAAGGAGGGGCGATTACCTCGGAGGGACAGTTCAGGTTATTCCCCATATTACAGATGAAATCAAAAGAAGGATTAAAGAGGGTGCAAAAGGCGCTGATATTGCAATTGTAGAAATAGGCGGAACAGTAGGTGATATTGAAAGCCAACCTTTTATTGAAGCAATCAGACAAATGATGCTTGAACTTCCATCGTCTAATACTGCACTGGCGCATCTGACTTTGGTTCCATATATTCAAGTATCCGAAGAGCTGAAAACTAAACCCACTCAACATTCTGTAAAGGAACTTCGATCTTTAGGGCTACAACCAGATTGTTTGATATGCAGATTAGAAAAAGAACTACCCCATGATGAAAAGAAAAAAATAGCCTTATTTTGTTCAGTAGACCCAAAAAGCGTTATTTCAATGCATGATGCCGAAACAGTATATTCCATTCCTTTGCTTCTATATGCACAAGGAGTAGATAAAATCCTACTCAAAAAATTAAATTTATCAAAAGTAAAATCTCCAAGGCTTAATGATTGGAAAAGAGTTGTTGACGCAAAACTTAATCCGAAGAAAAAAGTTTCTATTGCAGTTGTTGGAAAATATGTTGATTTAAAAGATTCTTACAAATCATTAAATGAGGCCCTTGATCACGCTGGAATTGTAAATCTTGCAAAAGTTGATATTCAAATGATTGATGCTGCAAAAATTACCAAAACCAATGTCTCAAAAATTTTAAAATCTTTTCAAGCAGTCCTTGTTCCTGGTGGTTTTGGGAGTCGGGGCATCGAAGGAATGATTTATGCATGTCAATTTGCAAGAGAAAACAAGCTCCCATATTTTGGAATCTGTTTAGGAATGCAGATTGCAATCATTGAATTTTCTAGAAATATTTTGAAGCTTAAAAATGCTAACAGTACTGAATTTAATACAAATACTAAACATCCAGTGATTGGATTAGTAACAGAATGGAAGGATGCATCGGGCAAAACCGAACATAGAAGTGAAAGCTCTGACTTAGGTGGAACCATGCGCTTAGGCGGGCAGCAATGCTTAATAAAAAAATCTTCTCTGTCACATAAGCTGTATAAAAAAATAACTATTACTGAAAGACATCGTCACAGATATGAGGTTAATCCAGAGTATAAAAATGAGTTAATTGCTGGGGGAATGGATATAGTTGGTACATCACTCGATGGTAATTTAGCTGAAATGATCGAAATAAAAAATCATCCATGGTTCTTAGGCTGTCAATTTCATCCGGAATTTACATCAAATCCTAGAGATGGCCATCCAATTTTTAATGATTTTATTGCAAAAGCCATTAAGATAAAAAGATGAAAATTCTAAAATTAGAAAACTTTACGATTGGAAATCAAGAGCCTATGACGTTAATGGGTGGAGTCAATGTTCTTGAGTCTGAATCAGTTGTAATGGCTGTTGCAGAAAAGTTTGCAGAAACAACATCAAGTTTAAATATTAATTGGATTTTCAAGGGATCTTTTGATAAAGCAAACCGAAGCTCTATTTCGTCGTTCAGAGGTCCCGGTCTTGATGAAGGTTTAAAAATGCTTGAAAAAGTTAAATCAGAATTTAATGCTCCTGTTATAACTGATATTCATGAGCCATCTCAAGCAGACCCAGTTTCAAAAGTTTGTGATGTAATTCAGATTCCAGCTTTTTTGTGCAGACAAACTGATTTGGTTGTTGCGGCCGCTAAAACAAACAAAATAATTCAGTTTAAAAAGCCTCAATTTCTTTCTGCTCCAGAAATGAAAAATGTAATAGAGAAGTGTCATCAGGCTGGAAATGAAAATGTAACTCTATGTGAAAGAGGTAACTCTTTTGGCTATAACAATTTAGTAGTTGATATGCTTAATTTCCAAATTATGAAGGATCTTGACGTGCCGGTAATATTTGATGCAACTCATTCCCTTCAGCTTCCAGGCGGTCTGGGTAATGCTGCTGGAGGTCGAAGAGAGTATTTACTCCCTCTTGCCAAAGCAGGACTAAGTCAAGGTATAGCAGGTTTATTCATAGAAGCTCATCCTGATCCTGATTTAGCAAAATGTGATGGTCCATGCGCAATTTCCACTGATGAAATTCCTGCTGTTTTATCTCAATTGTCAGAATTAGATAATTTTATAAAAAATCAAGATAAAAATATCTAATGTCAGTCATTCGATCTATCCAAGCCATTCAAATAATAGATTCTAGAGGAACTCCAACAGTTTCCTGTAAAGTTACCCTAGAGAATGGCATCTGTGCGACCTCAATGGTTCCTAGCGGAGCATCTACAGGATCAAGAGAGGCGCTAGAGCTAAGAGATGGCAGAGCAGCTTATTTTGGGAAGGGGGTAAATAAAGCTGTAGAAAATATTCATAAAATTATTGCTCCTGCACTAGTAGGCATTGATGTAACAAACCAACAAGAAATTGATGAAAAAATGCTTGCTTTAGATGGAACTATATCCAAATCAAAGCTTGGTGCAAATGCTATCCTGGGCGTCTCACTGGCTGTCTTGGATGCAGGTTCAAAAACGCTGGAGCTGCCCCTTTACAAATACATTAATCAAGTTTTTGATCACATAACTGGTGAAAAGCCGGACATGCAAATGCCAACTCCAATGCTAAATATCATCAATGGCGGTGAGCATGCTGATAATAATATTGATATTCAGGAGTTTATGATTATGCCTGTTGGAGCCAGTAATTTCTCTCAAGCTATGCAGTGGGCAACAGAGATTTACTCTGATCTTAAGAATATTCTAAATACAAAAGGTTTGAGCACTAGCGTAGGAGATGAAGGTGGTTTTGCTCCGAATCTTCAATCTAATCAAGAGGCCATTGAGCTTATTATTCAGGCTATACAAAATAATAACCTCACTGAGGGCAAGGATGTAGGAATTGCATTAGATTGCGCCGCATCAGAATTTTATAAAAATGGTACATATAATCTTGCAGGAGAATCTATAGAGCTAAATTCGAGTGAGTTCACCAACTATCTCTCTGAGTTAACTCATAAATACCCTATTCTATCTATTGAAGATGGTATGGATGAGAGTGATTTTGAGGGATGGAAAAATCTTACCAAGGCTTTAGGAGATAAGTGTCAATTGGTGGGAGATGATCTGTTTGTCACCAACGTAGTAGAGCTTCAAAGAGGGATTGATGACTCTTTGGCAAACTCAATTTTAATTAAATTTAATCAAATTGGAACTATTACAGAAACTATGAAAACTATTTATCTGGGTAACAAGAATGGGTTTAAGTCGATAATTTCACATAGATCAGGAGAAACAGAAGATAGCACCATCGCAGATCTTTGCGTTGGCTTGGGAACTGGCCAAATTAAAACAGGCGCACCTTGCAGATCTGACAGAGTAGCAAAATACAATAGGTTGTTATGGATTGAAGCTGAGCAGCCTGACTTAACTTTTGCCAGAAATGTCATTGGTTAAAATTTTAAATTTGCTTGTTCTTTTTCTTATTCTTGTAGCTTTATATAATCTTTTTTTTGGTATTGATAGCAAAAGAAGTTTTTTGGCTCTTCAGAATGAAAATCAAGAACTGTTAGAGAAAAATAATGCACTTTCAAATGCAAATGATCTTTTGGAGGCAGACATTTTAAGCGCACAGAAAAATGATACTCATGCTGAAAAATTTGCTAGAGAAGAATTAAACTTAATATATAAAGATGAGGATTTCCTCAGATTCAAGGAAGTTAAACCCAATGAGCCCCAAGAATAACATAGCAGTTATTATTCCTGCTGCGGGAAACAGCAGTCGTTTTGGCGGTTCAATACCTAAGCAATTTTTGAGCTTAGGAGAAGAGACTGTTTTAGAAAAATCTGTTAATTTTTTTCTAGAAATTTCTAGCATTAAAGAAGTTATAGTTGCAATCAATCCAAATGAGCATTTGATTAAATCACAATCTTTTTACAACGACGCAAGAGTAAGATTTGTTGAAGGAGGCAGCACAAGAAGTGAATCTGTATTAAATGCCTTAGAAGAAGTTGATCAAAGCATAGAGATCATTGTTATTCATGATGCCGCAAGACCATGGTTAAGAAGAAGTCATTTCAAAGATCTCTTGCATCAACTTACCAATGACCAATCTGTTGCTGGAATTTTTCCTGTAATTTCAGCAACTGACTCTCTGCGCATGAAAAAGGGTAAGGATCTAATTCCAGTTGAGCGTGAGCAATTTTTGCATGTGCAGACCCCTCAGATTTTTTACTGCGATTCTTTAAAAAAAGCATTTAACAAACTGAAAAAAGAAGATCTCCACATGAGTGATGAGTCTCAAGTAATGGAGCATGCAGGTTTTAAATTATTGGCTGTACCTGGAGAAAGATCAAATATTAAAATTACTTACACTGATGATATAGCTAATTATGCAGGAAGAGATCTTCGCGTTGGAAGAGGGGTAGATTTTCATCAATTCCAACCAGGAGATGGCTTAACCTTGGGGAATGTTTTTATAGATTGTGAACTTTCCATTGTTGCTCACTCAGATGGAGATATTATTTTGCATGCTATTTCTGATGCTTTATTGGGTGCAGCAGGCTTAAGAGATATTGGATACTATTTTCCAGACAGTGATCCAAAAAATAAAAATTTGAGCAGTTTAATAATTGTCGAAAGATCATTAGATTTATTAAAAGACAATGGTTTATGGCCAAGGAATATTGATTTTGTGGTTGTGTGTGAAAATCCAAAAATTGGGCCTTATGTTAATCAAATAAAAAAATCTCTTTCAGCAATCCTAAAAATTGAAGAAAGTTTTATTGGGGTGAAGGCCACTACTACTGAAAAGATGGGAGTAATTGGTAATGGTAATGGAATAGCGGTATATGCAATTGCTTCTTTATGGAACAAACAGTGAATATTTTGTTAACAAATGATGATGGTTATAAAGCATCTGGCATAAATGAGCTATTTGACGCTTTAAGCACTGAGCATAAAGTTTTTTTAATTGCACCTCAAGAAAATTGCAGTGGAATGAGTGCAGCGATAAGCTTGCGTAAAGAAATAAAAGTTGACGAAATCTCAAAAAATATTTTTTCGGTCTCAGGTACTCCCGCAGATTGCTCATATCTTGGGTTGCTGTCAGTTATTCCAGAGCAAATTGATATGATTGTTTCAGGTATTAACTTAGGAGCAAATTTAGGAGAGGATGTTTTTTATTCTGGAACTGTTGGTGCTGCTATTGCTGGAAGAAGGCTTAATTATGTTCCTGTGGCTTTTTCTGTGGCTGCATTCAATCCAAAAAATTTAAGATTTATTTCAGAGCAATCTCTATTAATTACCAATCAGATCTCTAAACTTCCACCAGACCAGAATTTACTTGTAAATGTTAATTTTCCTGACTTACCATCTTCAAAAATTGAAGGCACTCGCATCACCTCATTAGGCAAAAGAGGCACTCCGGATATTCCTGATCTTATAAGAACAAAAGACTCTTCTAAGTTTTATAGTTTTGGACCCTCGGGCTCTCTTTTACCTGGTCAAGTTGGAACCGACATTCAAGCAATTGAACAAAATTATATTTCTATTTCAATACTTGACTATAACTTAAGTGTTGATACTGATAATTGGGATCTTTATAGGGAGGTTTTTACTTGTGAGTAATTCTGGTTTTACATTTACGAGAGTTAAAGATCAAATGATTCAGCAATTGCTTGATATGGGAATAAAAGATTTTCGTGTTCTTGATGCTTTAAGTCAGGTTCCTAGGCATATTTTTTTGGATCAAGCATTGTGGAGTAGAGCGTATGAAAATAGAGCACTTACCATTGGGTATAAGCAAACAATTTCTCAACCTTATATTGTTGCTCGCATGACGGAGCATTTGATCTCTCATACATCTAAAAGAGGTAAAGTAATTGATAAAATCCTTGAAATAGGCTCAGGTTGTGGGTATCAATCAGCAGTTTTGTCTTATTTTGCAAATGATGTCTATGCAGTGGAAAGGATCAAGCCACTGGTTTCAAAATCCCGTGAAAATTTAAGTGAACTCAAAATTCGAAATGTTATTGTTAAACATGCTGATGGCTTCTTTGGCTGGGATGAGGATATCAAATTTAATGGGATCATTTGCGCTGCTGCTCCTCGGCAGTATCCCGAAGAGTTATTAGAATTGTTAGAAATTGGAGGCAAGCTTGTTATCCCAGTTGGGCTTGAGGGTAAACAAAAACTTTATGTTATAACTAAAAAAAGTGAGACTGAAAATGAGGAAATGGTTCATGAGGAGGTTGCATTTGTGCCGATGCTACCAGGAGTTTCTAACGGAGAAGTATGAAGATAAATGATCAACTTAGATACTCTATAGCTGGGTTTTGCATGGGAATTGCAGAGCTAATTCCTGGTATTTCTGGCGCTACGGTTGCAGTAATTTTTAAAATATATCCAAATCTCATGACTATTTTAAGTAATTTAAGGTTAAAAAATTTAACTTTTAACTTTAAATCTCTTTCTCGTACTTTTCAGCTCAATGTTTCCTTGCCATTAATATTTTCTATGGTAATCGCTGTTATATTATTTTCTAAAGGAGTTAACTACCTTTTAATTAATTATGAAACAGAATTCTTGTTATCTCTTGGAGTGATGATGGTTATTTTATCGATTTATATAATTAATTTTTGCAAGGAGATGCTTAAAAATAAGAAATTGGTTTTATTTTTATTCTTTGGTTTGGGCATTGGGCTTGCCTTGCATGAAATTAATATGGGCTCAGGAAATATCTCTTTGACATACTTATTTTTCAGCGGAATTCTAGCATTCTCATTTTTCTTAATACCGGGTATTTCAGGTAGTGCTATGCTCGTAGTTTTAGGAGTTTATGGCCCGATCATTCAAGCAGTAGCAATCCTAGACTTAAATTTATTAGCACCATTTGCTTTTGGCTGTCTAATATCCCTATTGATATTACCTAAAGCAGTATTGTCAATATATTCATCTTATGAAATGAATTTGATGCATGTTTTTTCAGGTCTAATTCTTTCTTCCGGGATCTTATTACTGTGATGCAGTCTAATGTAAAAATATTCATTGCTTTAATTATGATGGTTTCAAGCTGCTCTAGCTTTTATTCTTTGAGGCAATCTTATGAAAACTTCTTACTTTCATCTAATGAATCTTATATTGTCCAACCAGGTGATTCTATTTGGTCTATTGCAATAAAGTTCGATTTAGATACAGATCTCTTAATAAAAAATAATTTCTTGGAAGATCCTTATATTATTTACCCAAACCAAAAATTAACTATTTTAAATAGTAAAGAAAAAAATCTTACCACTCAGGAAATCAATACTAGTAAATGGCACCATCCATTAGGAGATAGGTCACATGCAGCAGTTAGGGATAATTTATGGTTAGTCTTTAGCAAAGCCAAGGGCACGCCTATACATTCAATCAATAATGGCAAGGTGGTGGTTTCTGGACCAGATATTCCAGGTTATGGAAACCTTGTAATGATTTCTCACCCAGATGGATATTTGAGCTTATATGCTCATTGTGAAAAGATATTTGTACAAGTAGGAGATTATGTGGGTGGAGGGGACATGATTGCCCAGATAGGAAATTCTGAGGCGGCTTATCCAATGTTAAGATTTCAATTAAGAAAAAATGGCAAACCGCTGAGTGCCGAAAATCTCCGGTTATACTTTTAATCAACTAAAAGTAGATGTTATTTGCTAAAGATCTTCACTCTTTATTTTTGTATTCTGTGAAATCACAAGTCATTTTGGCTTCTACTTCTCCCTCAACTTTTAGATTTACTTTGGCTCTTCCATTCATGGTTCCGCTCACTTCACATTTTTCTATACTATCTTGAACGATTAAACGAACGATTTTTTTAAGCTCTTCAACAGTGAGATCAGCAACTTTAACAGATTCTATTTTGTTATTTGCAAGCAATAGGCTGCTTAACAATATTGGGATGATAAGGATAAATTTCATATTTAGTATTTTAAGGTTATGCCCTCAGGATCATAGGGGGGAAATCCTGAGAGCAAAGTTTTCTAGTTAAAGTTATAGGATAAATTAACTTGAAAGTTATTTGATTTCGTATCAAATTGATTGGAGTAATTTGCAAAGCTACTTTCAAAATGGTTTTTGTCACTAAATGAAATGTTAAACTTGGATTCATTGGATCTCTTCAGGTACCCGAATTCAGTGCTTTCTTCGTTCTCGCTATTATCTCTTCTTAAGTAGTATATGACAGCACCTCCGGCAATCAGAGCAGCTGCGTTTCCAGAACTGCTTCCATAACCTCCGCCACCACTGCTGCCTTCACTGGATCCTTCACCACTGTGATAAGAAGCAAATGATATCGGAGAGATCAATATACATAACAACATAGCTAAATATTTCATAAGTATTCCTCGATATTTATTTGTTTATGCTGGGCGTCTAAGGTATGTAAGTGAAAATTGTGCCCAATTTACACAAGACTTCAGCAAGGCAACGTTTATGTAGTACATTAACTATTTTGACTGAATATATGTCAATACATATTTAAAATGCTTTATTAATGGTATTTAAAGGCAATTAAAATTGTAGCTTTACTACAATTTATTAAAGCTATGCCAATATTTTGAGTTAACTGAACAATCTATTTTTCTAACAGGTGTTTTTTTTCTTTTATGTTTGCGTATTCT
>Ga0222719_10001075_pt1 | contig 27137 bp, 20 predicted proteins | sample C33_34DmetaG_FD_165039 | JGI IMG/M metagenome (GOLD analysis project Ga0222719, IMG submission 165039) | Estuarine water microbial communities from San Francisco Bay, California, United States - C33_34D | ecosystem: Environmental > Aquatic > Marine > Unclassified | place: USA: California...
CTTTGACTGCTTTAAAATTTTCAGAGGCTTGTTCAACCAAAGGTAAAATGTTTAAATCAACACATAAAACTTTGTCTTTGGCATGGTTTACAATGTAGGAAACTTGATCAGGATGTAACCGTGGATTGATAGTATGACAGACCAAACCACTTGATGATGTTGCATAATAAATTTCCAGGTGCCTGTATCCATTCCAGGCTAATGTGCCTACCCTGTCACTTTCTTTCAAACCAAAAGATTTAAAAGCATTAGCTAATTTTTTAGTTCTTTTTCCCCAATCTAGATAAGTATACCTATGAATACCACCCTCAACTGTATTAGATACAATCTCTTGCTTGCTGTAATTTTTGGAAGCATGCTCAAAAATAGTTGAAATTAATAAAGGGTGGTCTTGCATTAAACCTAACATATTATTTTCTCCAAAGTTTAATTCTAATAAATGTTATGTAGAAATCACTTATATTATTTTTTTATTTTGACGCAAAAATTTTGTTTCTTTTCTATTAATTTCCAAATCTTTTTCATTTATACTTACACCAAAAAGTTCAATTGCTTCTTTTATAGAATATTTTTTTTCTTTTACATCTTGCAACACTAATAATTCATTTCTCTCATATGGACATCCATAGCCTCCACCTCCTGGTGTCTTAACGTGAACTTTATCCCCTTTGGTAAGTTGAATATCCTGCTCTTTAGATAAATGGATAGGTGTATAAACTTTACTTGACTGTTCAACATTTACAATATTAACTTGACCATCTTTACCTCCCATAACTCCTTGAGGTCCATATCTGCCATGATCCATAACAAAACTTGCTTGAGCATTTTTACATAAAATCTCTAACTTATAATCTAAACCAAAACCACCTCTTTGTTTGCCTGCACCTCCTGAACCCTCATGAAGTGCATAATGGTGGTATAATACTGGGAATTTCTGTTCCATTATTTCTACAGGAGGTGCTTTAGATATCCCTATAGTTGAGCATCCATTAGCTAGTCCATCATGATCGAAATTACCACCATAACCTCCCCCTGATAATTGATACATTACGAAATCTGTGTTTAATTCCTCATTAAAACCACCCAAGGCAAAATTACCGCTAGTGCCAGCAGGTGCAGCGGTAACTCTTGAGGGAAGGACCTCAACTAACGCAATAAATACTGCTTCAGCAATTCTTTGTGAAACTTCAGCTGCACAACCTGAAACAGGTCTTGGATAATGAGCATCTAAAAAAGTATTTAACGGCCTTTTAACTTTGAGAGGAATAAAAGCGCCACCATTTATAGGTACTTCAGGAAAAATATGTCTCATTGCTAAGTAAACAGAACTCAAAGTAGTAGCTAATACTGAGTTCATTGGACCCTTACAAGGTTTAGATGAACCTGAAAAATCAAATTCTAATTCTTCATCTTTTTTGGTAATTGCTAATTTAATTTCTAGAGGCTCATTTACTACTCCATCAGAATCAACCCATGCAGAAGATTTGTAAATACCATCAGGTATTGCTTGTATCATTGACTTCATTTGATCTGAAGCTGCATTTCTTAACTCAACTATACTTTTTTCTACAACATCATCACCATATTTGTCTAAGAGTATATTTAGACGTTCTTCACCAACTAAGAGAGCGGCTTCTTGAGCTTTTACGTCGCCAATTCTTTGGTCGGCAACACGAATATTAGAGCAAATAATTGAGTAAATTTCATTATCAAGTTTACCTTTTTTAAAAAGTTTGACTGGAGGTAGCCTTAAACCTTCTTGTTCTACAGCTGTCGCAGAAGCTGAAAACCCACCTGGGACACTTCCACCAATATCAGGCCAATGTCCAGTATTAGATAACCAACAAAAAATTTTACCTTTTCTAAAATAAGGTTTTACAAACCTTACGTCCATTAAGTGTGTTCCTCCAAGGTAAGGATCGTTAACAATGTAAATGTCATCCTGATTAGGTTTATCTACTTTGCCTTCGTTTATTAACCTAATAAGCTCTCTTGTAGAATACTCCATAGTACCAACAAAGACGGGCAACCCTCCAATTCCTTGGGCAATAAGGTCACCACTTTCAGCGGCATAAATACCATCTGAACGGTCATTTGCTTCTGAAATAACTGGAGAAAAAGCTGCACGAGAAAACGTTAAATCCATTTCATCACAAACCTGTTGAAGGCCTGCTTGAATAACAGATAGTGTTATTTTATCTATACCCATTAAAAATCACCTACCTCAATAAATATATTGCCTAAATCATCTCCGTAAACCTTGTCGTCAGGCTCTATTAAAGTTGTTGTGTCCATTTGCTCAATTATTGCAGGTCCTTTTAATTTAAATTGAAATGGTATCTTATCTCTAGAGTAAATTGGTGTATTTATAAATTTGTCTTTAAAAAAAACTTCTCTGTACTCTAATATAGCATCATCAAGATCAAGGACTTTCCCAGACAAATTATTTAATAGCTTAATATCTAAAGGGTTTTTATGGCCTTGAACTGTAGTGTTGATATTAACTATATTTGCTTTGATTTCAGGGAGTTCAACTTTAAATCTTCTTAGGTATGCATCCTCAAAGCTTTTTTGAATATATTTTAAATCTGGCTTTGAATTTTCTAGGTTAATTCTTAGAATATGAGTTTGACCAACAAATTGCATATCAAGACTAAAACTTGAACTAATTTTTGTAAGTTCTAGACCTTGTTTTTCAATTAACTCTTCTCCTTTTTCTTTTTGCTTTTTAAAGGTAGTATGCAAATCAATAACATTAACTTTTTCAAGAGGAATATTTAAGGTCTTAGTAAAATCTTGTCTCAAATCAGCAACAACACAACCTAGAGCATTTGTAATTCCTGGTCGAGCTGGTATTAAAACTTTTGGGATACCTAGTTCTTTTGCCAAAGAACTAGCATGTAATGGACCAGCACCTCCAAAAGCGAATAAAGTGAAATCCCTTGGGTCAACACCAAGTGAAATGGAAACCATTCTTATAGCACCTGCCATTTTTGTATTAGCAATTTTTATAACTGCTTGTGCAGTTTGAACTTCATCAAGCCCTAGTCCTTCGCCCAAAGCAGAATTAAAAATATTTTTAATTTCATTTAAAGAGACAGTTTTTTTCTCTGAAATTATTTTAGATATATTCAATCGACCAAGAAGAAGATTTGCATCCGAAATAGTTGGTAAAGTTCCACCATTACCATAACAAATGGGACCAGGTTTAGAACCAGCACTTTCTGGACCCACTTCTAGTAAACCCGCCAAATTTAATTTAGCTATTGAACCTCCACCAGCTCCTACTGTTCTTACATCCACCATAGGAACGTGAACGGGCATAGCATATTCAACCTCTAAATCACTGGAAACAGATGGCTCATTTCCAATAATTAGAGCCACATCAGTTGAAGTTCCACCCATATCATATGTAATAATATTATTAATTCCAGAGGATTTTCCAGTATGCGCAGCAGCAATGACACCAGAAGCAGGTCCAGACATTACTGTTTTTGCTGCCTCTTCAACTACTAATTTTGACGAAATAGTGCCGCCATTACCATTCATAACAAGTAATTCACCAGTATATCCATTCGAAACAAGTTCTTTTTCTAATTTATTAAGATATTTTTCTAGTATAGGTTGAACACTAGCGTTTATAGCTGCTGTAACACCTCTTTCATATTCTCTATTTTCAGAGAGTAATGAATGGCCCATTGTTATATAATTATTAGGCCATATTTTTGAAATTATTTCTAAGGCCATTAGTTCATGTTGGTTGTTAGCATAGGAGTGAAGAAAATGAATAACAATAGATTCACAACCCAATTTTAGAAGTTTTTTAGTAGCATTAATTATTTCAATTTCTGCAAGTGGCTTAATAATTTCTCCCCTGGCATTAATTCTTTCATTAACTTCATAACGTAAGTCTCTAGATATTATTGGAACAAATTTTCCAAACATACCATAAGAATTAGGTCTAGTTCTTCTTCCTAACTCAATCACATCTCTAAAGCCTTTAGTGGTAATAAAACCAGTCTTAGATAACTTTCGTTCTAACAAAGCATTTGTAGTAGTTGTGGTTCCGTGAACAATTAACTTTACTTTGTCTAAATCAAGTTCTGCCTTTTTAATTGCATTCATAACTCCAAATGCCTGATTTTCTGATGATGTTGGAACCTTAGCAAATTCTATAACATTTTTTTCTTTGTTAACGTAAATTAAGTCAGTAAAAGTTCCGCCTACATCTATGCCTAGAACATTGAACTTTTCAGAATTTATTTTATTTTTTTTCATATTTAAAAACCAGAAGATTAAAAACAGAATAAAATTTTCTTGAAATAATTTACAAAAAATTGTTAGAGCATATATTATGATTATCATCAATGATTGTTAAGAAATAAATGAAAGCCATTTTTAGAATTAGTTAGAAATTACGTGTATTACAGACCAGAAAATATAAATGATGCTATAGCAACTCTATCTGAGACAGAACTGACTATTGCGGCAGGATGCACAGATTTATTTCCAACAACACAAGAAGATAGTCTCGGCGGTAGTATATTAGATATATCAGATATTACATCACTAAAAAAAATCACTGTTGAAAATGAATTCCGTAGAATTGGTTCAGGAGTAACTTGGACAGATATTGAAAATCAAGAATTACCAAACTGTTATGAAATGCTCAAAGAATGCAGCTTACAGGTAGGATCAAGGCAAATTCAAAATGTAGGAACTATAGGAGGTAATCTATGCAACGCATCACCTGCTGCAGACGGAGTTCCTTGCCTTTTATCATTGGATGCTTCAATTGAATTAATATCAATAAATGGGAAAAGAGTCTTAAAATTAGAAGATTTTATTAAAGGGTCTAGAAATACAGAATTAAAGAAAAACGAAATATTATCTGCAATTCTTATTCCTGAAAAAGCTGAAAGAGGACATTCATCTTTTGTTAAGTTAGGCGCACGAAAATATTTAGTTATTTCCATTGCAATGGTTGCATGTAAAATTAACTTAGATGGCGATATTATATCTGACATTGCTATATCTATAGGTTCTTGTAGCGCTGTAGCTAAAAGGCTAGCAAAACTAGAAAATATTTTAATTGGGAAGAGCGCAAATTCTGACTTATCTGCAGATATTTATAATTTTGATTTCGAAAATCATATATCACCAATTAATGACATAAGAGGAACTGATACGTACAGATTTGAAGTAGCAAAAGTTTTGGTAAAGAATTCGATTACAGATACTATCAACAAATTTAAAATTAAAGGCCAATATGAATAATGCCAAAATTGAAATCAATTTTTATTTAAATAATAAAAAGCAAAATTTATTCGTAAATCCCTCTGATAGAATTAGTAAAATATTGAGAGAAGATTTAAGGTTAATGGGCACAAAAATAGGCTGTAATGCTGGAGATTGTGGTTCTTGTACAATCCTTGTTAATGATGAGCCAGTTTGCGCATGTCTGATGACAGTTGCAAAAGCAGAAAAAAAGAATATTCAGACTATTGAAGGGTTAAGCTTAAATGGAGTGAGCAGCCTTCAAAAATCATTTCTAAAATATGGAGCAGCACAATGCGGAATATGCACACCTGGTCTTTTAGTAACAGCTACAGCTCTTCTTAAAAAGAACTCAACTCCAAGTAAAAAGGAAGTCGAAGAAGCCTTATCAGGTGTTCTATGCAGGTGTACTGGTTATCAAAAAATTATAACTGCCATTATGAACGTAAATTCTGAAGAGGAAATAGAACCCGTCTTTCATAATGCTGTAGGAAAAAGAATTCCTAGAATTGATGGTTTAAAAAAAGTTTTAGGAACAGAAATTTATGGAGCAGATTTTTGGCCTGAAGAATCGCTTTCAATTAAAATTGTTAGATCTCCTTATCATAGAGCAAATTTTGAATTTGGCGATTTAAAGCAATGGCAACTTAAAACAGAAGGTATAGAGATTATTCTCACTGCTAAGGATATACCTGGCGAAAATAAATTTGGGGTTATACCAAATTTTGCTGATCAACCTGCTTTAGCGGTTTCAGAAACTAAGTTTAAAGGTGAAGCTGTAGCAATAATTGCCGGCACCTATAATACAATTAATAATTTAAACATGGATACATTTCCAATTAATTGGAAACCTACAAAAGAAAGCCTTTCAATTAAATCATCAAAAGATAATAATATAGATGACATTCATTCGCATAGAAAAAATAATTTATTAACAGTTGGTAAAGTAATTTCTGGAGACCCTGAAACTATTATCAATACATTACCTTTTCAGGTTTCTGGCCATTTAGAGACTTCTTATGTTGAACACGCTTATATCGAACCTGAAGCAGGAAGTGCTTGGATGGATGATGACACACTCGTAATTCAGGCCTGTACTCAAGCACCTATTATGGACCGTGACGATACCGCTAATATATTAGGCCTAAAAAAAGAAAATGTAAGAATAATTCCAGCAACTGCTGGAGGAGGCTTTGGATCAAAACTAGATGTTTCTATTCAACCTTTATTAGGCTTAGTAACTTTAAAAACTAAAAAACCTTGTAGAATTGTGTTCACTCGAAATGAATCAATGATATCGACTACTAAGAGACATCCATCTAAAATGAACGCCTCTATTTCTGCAGACAGAAATGGTAAAGTTGTGGGTATGATTTTTAACGGTGACTTCAATACAGGCGCTTACGCAAGCTGGGGTCCTACAGTTGCCACAAGAGTTCCAATTCATGCAAGCGGTCCTTATTACACTCCAAATTACAAGGCTATTGGCAACGCGATACATACAAATGGACCTATTTCTGGAGCATTCAGAGGTTTTGGGGTTCCTCAAGCAGCAGCTCTTCAAGAAACTTTATATGATCAACTAGCAGATGTCTGTAATATTGACCAATTAGAATTTAGAAAGATTAATGCTCTTAAAGACGGTCAAAAAACAGTTTGTGGACAAGAAGTTTATGGTGTTGGTATATATGAGTGCTTGGATGCTTTATCAGAAAAATGGAAAGAAGGTGTTGAGAGAATAAAAAGTTTTAATAAAGAATCTAAATTCATTAAGAAAGGTATTGGTTTAGGATCTTGTTGGTACGGTTGTGGTAATACAGCTCTTCCAAACCCTGCTACTATTAAAATTGGAATAGATAAATTTGGGCAACTTTTTTTACACCAAGGAGCTACAGATATTGGTCAGGGATCTAATACAGTTATAACACAAATATGTGCTGATGCTTTAGGTGTATCTATAGAGACATTTAATTTAATTGGCCCTGATACACATTTAACTCCCGATTGTGGAAAAACATCCGCTTCTAGACAAACTTACATTACAGGAAAGGCAGCAGAATTATCAGGAAAAAGTATGCGTAGTAAAATTTTAAGATTAAGCAACATGGGCCCTGATGCAGTTATTGAAATTAAGAACCAGTCAATTTTTGTTAAACATAAAGAAAAAGAACAAAGACTTGAACTTAAAGATATGATCCCAGATAAAGATAACTATGTATTATCGTCAATTGAGACTTATGACCCTCCAACAATACCACTTGATGAAAATGGTCAAGGAAAACCCTACGCAGTATATGGATATGGCGTGCAAATGGCTGAAATAGAGGTTAATAAACAGCTTGGTACAATAAAAGTTGAAAAAATTATAGCTGCTCATGATCTAGGAAAAGTTATAAATCCGCTATTGGCAGAGGGACAAATTGAAGGTGGAATTGCCCAAGGTTTAGGGCTAGCTTTAATGGAAGAATACATTCCAGATAGAACTGAAAATTTGCATGATTATCTTGTCCCCACTATAGGTGATATGCCAGAAATAGAGAGCATCTTTATAGAAAAAACAGATCCGGAAGGACCTATGGGTGCTAAAGGATTAGGGGAACATGTTTTAATTCCTACAACACCTGCAATCTTAAATGCGCTTAGGAACTGCACTGGCGCAGTTATTAAAAAACTTCCAGCACTTCCTCATAGGGTGCTAGAAGCTATATCGGAGGCTAACGTTGACACAAGAAAAAATTAGATGTGATGCTTGCCCAGTAATGTGTTTCATTGCCGAAGGTAAATCAGGTGCTTGTGATAGATATGCCAATCATAATGGTGAAATAATTAGACTAGATCCCCTAATCATTTTAAATAATCAAATAGATAAAGGTGAAGAGGTAAAACCATTTCTTAAGGCTGATTGGAATGGTGAAACTACAGAAAATGATAACAGTTTTATAACGGCGATAGGATCAGGCACTACTTATCCAGATTATAAACCCGCTCCATTTATCTTCAATAGTAAAGTAGATGGTACAGATTTTGTTACTGTAGTTACAGAAGCAATTTTTTCATATTGTGGAGTAAAAATTAAGATTGATACTGATAGACATTTAGGATCTGAAAGAGCGATTGTAAAACATAAAGGTGAATCTATAGGCCATGTAATGACAAGCGAATATGGATCACAAATGCTTTCATTGGGTGGAGTTGATCATTTAACTGGTGGCACTAAGATTGAAGGACGTGTAACTTGTGAAGCTTTAATGAATTTATGTAATAAAGAGGCTGTAGAACTGTCAATTGAGGGTGGTCTTACTGTTGTTGTACAAGCAGGAAAATCACCTATTATTGAAGGAATAAAAGAAACAAAAATGAGAGTTGGATGTGGATCTGCTACTATCGGAATGTTTGCATCTCAATGGGTTGGCCTTGTAGATGAAGTTGTTGTTGTAGACGACCATATTACAGGGGTAGTATCCGAACATCAGGCTGGCAAAGTATTAGATTGGAAAAGTACAGGTATTTCAATAAAAGGAAGAAGATCTACTCCTGGTAGATATTTTCAAGTTGCAAATCCTGGAACTGGATGGGGTGGAACTGATATTCAAGACCCATTAACAATATTAGGCGCTTGGAACGAAAAAAAAGGTGCAATGCCCGGACTAACTATTCTTATGGTCTCTACAACAGGTGAGAATTATGCTTATTACGAATTAGACAACGACTTAATTCCCCAAAAGAAGAAATTACCTGAAAATCTAAAACCAAGTGTGGAACTTATTGAAGAAAATTGTGAGCCTGCGTTGTGTACTGTAATGTTTGTTGGAGGTGCTGGTGGATCACTAAGATCTGGTGTCACTAAAAACCCAATACAACTAACTAAATCAGTTAAAAATAAAACGACTAATATAACATGTGGAGGTGCAAAAACTTATATTTGGCCTGGTGGTGGAATTACTCTTATGGTTGATGTTCTTGAAATGCCTGACAATTCTTTTGGATATGTACCTACTCCTGCTATTGTGGCTCCTTTAGAGTTTACCATTAATAACAACCAATATAAATTAATTGGAGGGCACATGACGAATATTAGGTCAAAAAAAGATATTCTTGAAAAAGGTGGTGAATATGGAAACAAAAAGTCTTTTTTGTCCTAACTTTCACTAATGCTTGTCAAAGAAAAGGATAACAGACTATTCCTAAGTCACGGACCAATAGATATAGTTCTTGAAGCTTTCGGAAAAGACAAATCTTTAGCATATAAAAAAGCTAAAAATTATTTTATAACTTTATTAGATGAACTTGTATTAGATATGGATCTGCTTAAAGAAGAAGTAGTTCCAAATAGAAAGTTTAATAATAAAATTTCTCAAAGCATGCAAAATGCGACTGAAAAGTTCTATCCAGATTTTATAACTCCGATGGCTGCTGTTGCTGGGTCAGTAGCAGATAACATTCTAAATGTTTTAATAGAAGGTTCTGACCTAGAAAAAGCATACGTAAACAATGGTGGAGACGTATCATTTTATTTAACAGAAAATCAAACCGTTAAAAGTAACTTGGCATCCATTCCCAATATAATTGCAGAAATTAATTATAAAGATAAATCTAGAGGCATTGCTACTTCTGGATGGAAAGGACGAAGTTTTTCTCTTGGTATAGCTGATTCAGTTACTGTCTTAGCAAACAATGCTGCAATGGCAGATGCTGCTGCAACAATGATTGCTAACTCTGTAGATATAAAAGATCATCCTTTAATTATAAAAAAACCTGCCAGCGATATTTATGAAGATAGTGATTTAAAAGATTTAATGGTTACAGTTAAAGTTGGAGATTTAAAACAATCAGATATTGAAGTGGCCTTAAAAAATGGAAACGAAGTTGGTAAAAAATATCTAGAAAAAGGCCTTATTAATTCTGCTTTGATTGAGTTGCACAATTGTTTTTGTATTGTACAAAAACAAACAACTAATTTAAACTTTATTGATAAATCTAGTTTGAAAGAAATTAATTACTTTTAATATGTTGAGCAAATTAATTATGCGTTTAATAAAAGATTTTTTTAACGATATTACTAAAGAAAATATTACTAATGGATTTGTAGCATTCCTTTTTGCTGTTACAGGTCCAGTTGCAATAATGCTACTTGTTGGAACTAAAACAAGCCTTTCAAACCAAGAACTTTCAAGCTGGCTTTTTGGAGCCTTTGCTATAAATAGCGTAATAACTATAATTTTTTCATTTTGGTTCAGAAAACCACTAATATTCATGTGGAGTATTCCTGGAATTATATTAATTGGCTCCTCGATAGAAAATTATTCATTTAATGAAATAGTCGGTACATATTTAGTAACTGGTATATTTCTCACATTTCTTGGGTTTACAAATATATTAAATTGGATAAATAAAAAAATTCCAATTGAAATAGTGATGGGTATGGTTGCAGCTATTTTTCTTCAATTTAGTTTAAACTGGCTGTATTCTCTAAAAGAAACACCTTTATTGTCTGGATCAATGACAATTACTTACTTTATCATTTATGCAATTCCTTCACTACAAAGAATAATACCTCCTTTACTTGGGTCTTTAATTGTAGGTGTTTTAATAATTTTAAACTCTAATCAACCTGAAATTTTTAATGACCTAAGCTTAACCCCTATAATTCCAACAATCTTTATACCTGAATTCAACTTAAACGCTAATATAGAATTAGTAATTCCTTTAGCTATTACAGTTTTATTTATTCAAAATGGTCAAGGTTTAGCTATTCTTAAATCTGCTGGACATAAAACCCACATTAGGCCGTTTACAGTTGCGTGCGGAGTTGGCTCAATAATTAATTCTTTTTTTGGAACAGTATCATCTTGCCTTACAGGACCTGTAACAGGAATAATAGTATCAGATGAAAACTCTAAAAATGATATTAAAGTTTCAGACGCTAATAAATTAATTGGAAGAGAAAGAGTTGAATTTTTATTAGAAAAACACGGTGAAGAAAACTTTGTACAAGCAATAAAAGAGCATAACAAAAACGTAGCAATTAAAAGTCACTATACGAGTGGTATAATTTTTTCTTTACTTTGTGTAGCTTTTGGTATTTTTTCTCCTTTTTTTACAGGCCTTATTTCATCTTGTCCTCCGGGCTTCATTGCATCACTAGGTGGAATTGCATTATTAATAGTTTTAAAAAATACTTTTATTTCTGCTTTCTCAGGAAATTATTCACTTGGAGCGCTTGTCTCTTTTCTTATAACTATGTCAGATATAATTATCTTAAATATTGGCGCACCTTTTTGGGGTTTATTAGGCGGATTATTTATCGCAAAAATGTATGAAAACAATGAAACTTAATCTTGTTTGCAAATAATTTCATTTCAATTAATTTGTTAATTAATATGTTAACTGATATTAATAAAAAACTTGCTTTAAAAAAGTTGCTGTGTTTCATTTTAAACAATAACTTTGGGGGATATTAAATGAGACAGTTTATTCAAAAATTTTTGAAATTCTTCCATTGAATAATTAGATTAAATTAAACTACAATATTTTTTTTCTGGGGAGGAATTAATGAAAATTAAAATATTTAATAAAACTACTAAAATAGTATCTGCGACTATGCTGGCTGCAACTTTTATGTTTGCAAGCCCTGCAATATCTAAAGATACAGTAAAAGTTGGAATAGTGTCTTTTTTAACTGGCCCTGCAGCTGGTGTTTTTGGAGTGCCTGCAAAACAAGGTGCTCAGATAGTTATTGATGCAATTAACAATGGAACTATGCCAGCACCCTACAATACTAAAGGTTTTGCTGGTGCTAAAATGAACCCTGTTTTCAGCGATGAATCTGGTGGTGGAACTAAACAAGTAGGTCTTTTTAGAGATTTTGTTGAAAAACAAAAAGTTGATGCAATGATTGGTTATATTTCTTCTGGAAATTGTATGGCGATAGGACCTATTGCTGATGAACTTAAAATGTTAACTGTTTTTTCAACATGTGGTACGCCTAGACTTTATGAAGAGAAATTAAGAACTCACGTTTTTAGAACTCAAGCGAATGCTGTTGGTGATAGTATTGCCGCTGCAAAATATATAGTTGATATGTATCCTAATGAAAAAAATTATACAGGTATCAACCAAAATTATGCTTGGGGACAAGATTCTTATAAGTTTTTTGAGCTAGCTATGGCTCAATTATCTCCTGGTTCAAAAGGATCTGATAAACCACAATTCCCAAAGCTTTTTGTTGGACAATATGGAACAGAGATTTCAGCATTATCATTAGATAAAGCTAAAGTTGTGCATTCAAGTTTTTGGAACGGTGATATCGAAGCATTTACTCTTCAAGCAATGGTTAGAGGTTTTTTTCAAAAGAAAATCTTCGTTTCTTCTGTTGGAGGATCAGCTGTTGATGCATTAGATAAGAAATTTCCTGATGGTATTGTAATGGGTACAAGAGGCAATGTTGGTCTTCTTGCAAGAGATGATAAAAGCCCATTAAATGTTTGGTTCATTAAAGAGTATAAAAAAAGATTTAATGCCCTTCCATTAGGACCTTCATATCAATATGCTAGATCAATTTTAGCATATAAATTTGCTATGGATAAAGCTATGGCCAAGACAGGAAGTTTTCCTACTCAAGACCAAGTCATTGCTGCTATGAAAAACATTAAATTCAAATCATTTACAGAAACTATTTCAATGGCAAGAGGTGGTGGTCATCAAGCTGTTCATTCAGTTGGCTATGGTCTAACTAAATATAACAAAAAAGGTAAGACACCTGGAGCTGAAAAAGTTAAGATGTATGGTCCAGAATGTATATATCCACCAGCTGGCACAAAATCAGAAGACTGGATAAATGCAGGTATGCCAGGAGCAAAATGTAATTAAACTTAATATTTAAAAGGGATGCTCTCAAAAGCATCCCTTTTTTTTGCCAATTTGGAGTATGTCAATGCAATTTTGGGCTACAGTTTTTTTAGACGGTCTTACCTATGCCTCTTATCTTTTTATAGTAAGTTTAGGTTTAACTATTATATTTGGGGTAATGAAAATTTTAAATGTTGCTCATGGTAGTTTTTATGCATGGGGTGCATATACAGCTGCATTTGCCATAGGTATTATTACTGACAATGATCTTCCAGAAGCTTTGTTCTTTCCGGCAATATTGTTGTCTGCAATTTTAGTTGGTATAGTCTTAGGCTATATAATAGAACGTTTTATACTTCGTAAAATGTATAATCAAGACATACACCTTATAGTTTTAGCTACTTTTGGTGTATTTTTGATTTTTGAAGATCTTATTATAATTACCTTTGGAGTTGACCCTTATCTTCCTTATCAACCTGCAATGATGCTTGGTTGGGTTGATATAGTTGGTTTAAATAGAGGAGTATATCAACTTACACTTATACTTCTTGCTTCTGTAGTGGCTTTCAGTTGTTGGTATGGTCTAACAAAAACTAAATGGGGTAAACTTCTTCAATCAGTGATTTATGATAGAGAAATAAGTGAAGCTATGGGAATAAACGTTACTAAAGTTTATGTTGTAACATTTATTGGAGGTGCCATTTTAGGAGCTCTAGGGGGCGCATATGTTGCTCCTACTACATCTGTATCACCTGGTTTTGCTATAGACCTTGTGGTTTTAAGTTTTGCTGTTGTGGTTATTGGTGGAATGGGCTCAATACCTGGTGCTCTTATTGGTTCTTTAATAGTAGGATTGCTAAGAGCATTTGCAGTTCATCAAGCTCCAATATTAGAATTGTTTGTAGTATTTGCTGTTATGGCAATTGTTTTAATTATTCGTCCTGAGGGCTTGTTTGCTCCTCCTAAAGCAAGGAAAATTTAATGTTTACAGGTATTTTCAAAGACACAAGCGTAAGAGTTTTGATCGTATTTATGATAAGCTTGTGCTTTATTTCATCTTTTATTTTACCCGACTGGATGCAAAATAACTTTATGTATGGATTATCTAGAGGCTTAGCTATTTTAGGCCTTATGTTACTTTGGCGAACAAACTTGGTTTCTTTCGGACATGCATTATATTATGGTTTTGGAGCATATGCTGTTGCTTTATGTCAAAAATATTTTGGTATAACTGATATTTTATTGAGGTTTACAATAGCAGTTGCTGCCGCAGGAATACTGGGTTTTTTTCTTGGATTCATTCTTAGAAAATATAGAGAAATATTTTTTGCAATGTTGTCTCTTGCTTTCTCTATGGTTTTATATGGATTGTTAGCTAAAGCTGAGTTTCTTGGGTCAACTGATGGAATGTCAATTTCTCCATCTACGCTTTTTGGATTAGAGCTTACAAGACAATATTTATTCTTCCTTATAACATTTTTTGTTATTTGTGCTGCTGTTTCAATACAAGCTTATCTTAGATCAACACTTGGCCACTTAACTACAGCAATTCAAGATAATGAAATAAGAGTAGAGTTTCTGGGTTTTTCTGTACAAAAAGCAATTCATATAAAATATGTAATTTCAGCCTGTTTAGCAGGTGGTGCTGGAGGGCTTATGGCCGCAAGTTTAGGTCAAGTTGATCCTGATTCAATGGTCAACTGGAATGTATCGGGAGAATTAGTATTCATAACGATTATGTCTGGTTCAGGTAATATTTTAGCTCCTTTTATTGGAGCTATAATATTTGAGTTCATTAGAACATACGCATTTGAGTGGGCTCCACAAGCTTGGGCAGCAATTGTTGGGGGAACATTACTCACAATTATTTTCTTTTTCCCAGGTGGTATATGGTCAATAATTGAAAAAGTTTTTAACTATGGAAAGAAAAAAGATGTCAAGTAATATAGTTTTAAAAGCATCTAAATTAAATAAATCTTTTTCAGGTATTGTTGCCGCAAAAAATATTAATGTCTCAATAAACCAAGGTGAAATTGTTGGCATAATTGGCGCAAATGGAGCTGGTAAGACTGTTTTTGTAAATATGATTACCGGTTACTTAAAACCTACTAGTGGTAAAATTGAATTTTTAGGAACTGATATAACCGGAATAGAACCTAGAGAAGCTACACATATTGGTTTATGTAGATCTTTCCAAATTAGCCAAGTTTTTATGACAATGACAGTTAAGCAAAACTTAATGATAGCAATGTCTCTTGCTAAAAAAAGCGGCAAGCAATTATTAGACCCAATAGATGATGATGAGATTTCGAAAGAATGCGATTCAATTCTAGAATTATATAAAATAAAAGATCAAAAAGATAATATTGTAAGTACCTTATCCCAAGGTATAAGAAAACTTTTAGATATAGCTATGGCTGTTGTTGGTAATCCTAAAGTTATTTTACTTGATGAACCAACTTCAGGTGTTTCAGTTGAAGAAAAATTTGGAATTATGGATATTGTAATTGCTGCGCTAAAACAAACTGAAACTTCTGTACTGTTTGTTGAACATGATATGGAAATTGTTGAACGGTATGTAGATCGCGTTATGGCTTTCTATCAAGGGGAAATTATATGCGATGCTCCTCCTAAAGAAGCACTGTCAGACAAAAAAGTTATCGAATACGTTTTAGGGCATTAAACGAATAAAACATTAGGGTTTTAATTATGTTAACAATAAATAAAATAAATGTAAATATTGGGTTAATTGAAATCCTTAAAGATGTTTCTTTAGAATTAGATAAAGGCCAAATGGTTGGATTAATAGGTAGGAATGGAGCTGGAAAAACAACACTCTTGAGGGCTATTATGGGAATTTTACCAACTAAGTCAGGTCAATTAAACTTTGAAGATAACGATCTAATCAGTATGCCATCACAAAAAAGAGCCTATTTATCAATTGGATATATGCCTGAAGACAGAAAATTAATACCGTCTATGTCTGCTGAAGAAAACATTTTAACTCCAGTTTGGGCGACGAATATTAAGGACTGGGAAAAAAGGTTAGAATGGATTTATAAAATTATTCCAGAAGCAGTTGAGTTAAAAGATAGACCATCCACAAGTCTGTCAGGAGGACAACAAAAACTTATAGCTCTATCAAGGGCTCTTATGGTTGGGAGCAAACTTTTACTATTAGATGAACCATCTGAAGGAATTGCACCAGCTTTAACAAAAAGAATTATTGATATATTAAATGATTTAAAAAAAGAAGGCGTAACCACTCTTATTGCTGAGAGTAATGCTAGTCATTATGCAGGTATGCTGAACAAATCATTTGTAATAGAACGAGGACAAGTTAAGTAGCTTTCTTAATAATACTATTGATTAAAAATTTTACTATTTTAGTGTTTATATAGTAATTAGGAAAAATTTTATGCCTTTGTATAAATCTGGTTCAAAATTAAAAATTAAATTTAAACTAAATAATAAAGATGTTTCTACAGAAACAGACACCAGAACCCTATTAACAGATTTTCTAAGACATCATATTGGAGAGACCGGAACACATGTAGGTTGTGAACATGGGATTTGTGGAGCATGTACAATATTATTAAATGGTGAACCAATAAGATCATGTTTAATGTTTGCTTCACAATTAAATGATCAAGAATTAGTTACTATTGAAGGTTTATCTAACGATAAAAACTTTGAAAACTTAAAAAAAGCTTTTAAAAAAAATCATGCTTTACAATGTGGTTTTTGTACACCTGGTTTTTTAATAACAATTACTGCATTTCTAAATAAAAACCCTAAATATGCAGATGAAAATAATATTAGAGAAGTTTTAAGCGGGAATATATGTAGATGTACAGGTTATGTTGGAATAGTTGAAGCCGTAAAAGAAGTAATTGAAATCAATAAAAATACGCAAAAACATGTTTGATCTTGGAACAACCATTTTAGCCTCAGCAGAGAGAAATCCAAACGAAATTGCTATAGCAGGTGTAGATTACAAATTTACTTATTCTGAGTGGTTTAAAAAAATTGATGCTCTATCCGGATCTTTGAAACATTATGGTTTAAAAAAACAAGAAAAAGTCGTTACTTTACTTCAAAATAATTTTGAAGCTTCCACTATCCATTGGGCATGCCAATTAAATGAATTAGTTGTAGTACCGTTAAATTGGAGGATGAAGCCTGAAGAGATTGATTTTTGTATTTCTAATTCTGAAGCTAGCTGTATAATCTTTCAAGAAGAAAGCATGGCTGGAGTAGAGTTGTCTCTAGAAGCTAAAAAAATTAAACAAATTTTTGTTGGCAGAAATAATGATAAAGTAATAAACATAAACGAACTTATTCAAAATGGTAATACTGGAAACCATCCTGAAGGGAAAAGTGATAGTTACTCAATAATTTTATATACATCAGGTACTACTGGAAAACCTAAAGGTGTCCCAAGAACACATTTAGCTGAAAGATCTGCTGCATTAGCTCATGTTGCTCAAAATATGTATAAAATTGGAGAAATTACGCTTGGTGTCATGCCACTATATCATACTATGGGAATTAGATCATTGATTTCAATGGCACTAATTAATGGTACATTTATAACTCAACCTAAGTTCTCATCCAAAGAGGCAATAAAACTAATCAATAATTTTAAAATTACTTCATTATATTTAGTCCCTACTTTATTTCATGAATTAATTGAAGATAATAGCTTTACAAATAATAAAGTTAAAACATGCAAGAAATTAGGATTTGCTGGTGCACCTATGAACAACGGTCTCATAAAAAAAGTTATGGAAGCATTTAAACCTATGCAACTTGTAAATCATTATGGATCTTCTGAAATTTATACTTTTACTGTGGATCAAAATGCTAACAAAAAACCAGGTTCAGCTGGTAAAGCTGGAATAAATCAACGCATTCGAGTTGTAGAAATTGGATCTAACAACCCTCAAAAAATTGTTAAAAAAAATATTGAAGGAGAAATAATTGCTTCCCTTAAATCTGAAGAAGCTTTTTCAGGATATTTAAAAAGACCTGATGCTGATAAAAAGTCAATAATTAAAAACTGGTATTTTACGAATGATATTGGTTACATTGATAATAATGGTGACCTTTTTGTAACTGGCAGAGTAGACGACATGATTATTACTGGAGGTGAAAACGTATCACCAATTGAAATAGAAAATTTATTATCGTTAAATAAAAATGTTCTTGAAGTTGTTGTAGTGGGTCTTCCTGATGAAAAATGGGGGCAAAAAGTTTGCGGTTTCGTAAAGCGAGTTGGTAATATTCAACACTATGATTTAAATAAACATTGTCTAGAATCAGGAATGCTCAACTTTAAAAGACCAAAAGAGTATATTTTTGTTAAAGAAATACCTAAGTCTCCTACAGGAAAAGTTTTAAGAAGGAAATTGGTAGCTGGTGAGTATGATTTAGACGAATGAATTATTTAAAGAGAAGAGGAACGAATATGATAAAAAGAAAACCACATCTTGAATTTACTAAAATTTCTTCAAAAGAGAATTGGCATACACCTCAAGGCTATCCAACTGGAATAAAGCAACAAATTTTAGCTTCTGACATTGATGAAATTAATAAGAAAGGAAGCAGATCAAGGTTACTTAAATTTGAGCCTGGTGTATATACAACTGAAAAATTTATCCATGACCATTGGGAAGAAGTTTATTTAGTAAGTGGCGATTTAATAGTAGGGAATGATGAACACGGAAATGGTGGGGAACAATTTGTAGGATCTACATATGCATGTAGACCTCCTGGTGTTTATCATGGACCGTTTAAGTCAGATAAAGGCTGTGTCCTTTTTGAATTACATTACTATAAAAGTGAAACTGAATTTTAATTTTCAAGGGTTGAAATATGATTAAGACAGGTAAAGAACACTTAAGTCAATTGAAGGATGGGAGAGTGGTTTATATAGGTGATGAAAAAGTTGATGACGTTACAACACATCCAGCGTTTGAGAAAGCAGCAAAAAAAATAGCTGAATTATATGATATAAAACATCAAGAAATTTATAAAGATGTTTTGTCATATGAAGAAAATGGTGAACTATGCTCTACTTGGTTTTTACAAGCAAAAAACAAAAGTGACTTAAGAAAAAGATCAAAAGCGCACAAAGTAATTGCCGATCAAACATCTGGAATGATGGGACGTTCTATGGATCATGTAGCCAGTTTTGTAACGGGAATGTCTACGAACCCAGATATTTTTGATAGTGGAAAATATAAATTCAAAGAAAATCTCTTAAATTATTATAAATTCATGAAAAAAAATGATACCTTTGCATCTTATGCTGTTGTTCCTCCGCAAGCGGCAAGAAACCCTGAATTTTATCAAAAGCAAAATCTTCCTATTCCAACTCTATCTGTTGTAGAGGAAAATAAAAAAGGGGTCATTATTTCAGGAATGAAAATGCTTGCTACAAGCGCTGTATTTGCTAATGAAATATGGATTGGTAACCTTGTCCCCTTAGCTCCAGACCAGATCAAACAAGCAATAACATGTGCAATACCTTGTAATATTGAGGGACTTTCTCTCTGGATGCGTCAACCACTCTCAACACATTATGACAATCAGTTTGATTCTCCTTTGTCATGGAATATGGATGAAACAGATGTACTTGTAATGTGTGATAAAGTATTTGTTCCTTGGGAAAGAATATTCGTAATGGACGATGCTATTTTAGCTAGGGAGATATACATAAAAACACCTGCCCATTGTTATGGAAATCATCAAGCTAATGTAAGATATTGGTCTAAAATGGAATTAATAACAGGACTATGTAATAAAATAGCTAAAGCCACCGGTGCAGATCAAATTCCAGCAGTAAGAGAAACACTTGGGAAAATGTCAGCATTAGAAGCTAATTTATCTGGAATGATACATGGTCAAATAGAAGCGGCTGAAACTTGGCCAAATAATCATATGACATTCAATAGAAGAATGATGTACGCAGCATTAAATTGGTGCACCGAAAATTACACACCAATTGTTGACGAATTAAGAACACTTTGTGGTGGAGGTGTTTTTCAAATGCCTGCAAGTATTAATGTTATGAAAAATGAAAAACTAAAGAAAGATTTTGAAACTTATTTCCAAACCCCACAAATGGACGCAAAATCAAGAATGAAACTATTTAAATTAGCTTGGGATGTAGTAGGTTCTGAATTTGCTGGAAGACAACAGCAATATGAAAAATTCTATGCAGGAGCTTCTTTTATTATTAAAAACCACAGTTACCGTGAAACTCCTTGGGATTATTTTGATGGTGTGGTGGATAGTTTAATGGATAAATATGATCTGCCAGAAAATTAATTTTAAGAAATATAGGAGTTTTAATTGGCAATAGTTATTAAAGAATTCGATGGGTTTAGAGTTGAAGTAAATAATGAAGATAATAGAGGTGATATTATTTTATCAAGACCCCCATTAAATGTTATTCAATATTCGCAAAGAATTCAAATGGCTGAAGCTATGAAAGATTTAGATAAAAATGAAAATGTAAGAGTTATTATTTTACGAGCAGATGGAAAAAACTTCTCATCAGGAGGAAATATTGAAGGTTTTTTAAAAGAGACACCAGAAACACTAACTATGCTTGCTCAAAACGTAATGACGCCTGAAAAAATTAGAAAACCAGTTATCGCTGCAATTCAAGGTTACTGTTTTGGAGTTGGCTTAGAATTTTCTTTAGCTTGTGATTTCAGGATTGTGACTAAGTGTGCACAGCTATCCCTTCCTGAAATGAAAATAGGAATGATACCAGGATCAGGTGGATCAGTTCGACTAGCTAGGATGATCGGGTTATCTAGGGTTAAAGATATGATAATGAGAGGGAAAAGAATTTCTGGAGAAGAATCTTATAATTATGGTCTAGCATCTGAAGTGGTAGAAATTAACGAACTTGAGAGTGCTACTAGTAATCTTGTTAAAGAACTTTGTTTAGTATCACCTTTAGCACAAAGAGCCATTAAAACTGTTCTTAATGCATCTCAAGATGCGCCTTTACACGTTGCAATTGAGTTAGAAGGTGAAACATATGGCAGGCTTAGAAGTTCTAGTGATTTTAAAGAAGGTGTTCAAAGCTTTGTAGAAAAAAGAAAACCTGTTTATACAGGAAAATAGAAGGTAAAAATTGTTAATGGAGAAAATTCTCAACAAAGTTAATAATTGTAAAATTGGATCATCAATTGAAAGATCAGAAGATGATACATTAATTATAGGTAAAGGAATTTATGGCGACGATAAAGGTAATCCACCTGGAACTTTACACGTGGCAGTATTAAGATCTCAATATGCAGCAGGAAAAATTCTTAACTTAGACACATCAATGGCTTCTTGTATTCCTGGAGTGCATTCAATAATTGATGGTAAATCATTTTCAAACCTTTCAAAACCTCTATTGTCCGTTTTAAGAATTGATATCGAAGTTTGGCCTTGCGCGATTGAATATGTTAGGTATGTAGGCGAACCTATAGCTCTAGTGTTAGCTGAAAACAGATATATTGCTGAAGACGCAATTGATAATATTAAGGTAACATATCAAGAATATAATCCTATTATTAAGACAGAAGATGCTACGTTGGATTCTTCACCAAAAGTCCATAAAAAAACTAAAACTAACGTGGTCAGTGACAGAAAATTTTCATATGGAAATCCAAAAGAAGCTTTTAAAAAAGCTGATGAAATAATTAAGTTGAAAATTGAATATCCAAGAAATAGTTGTACTCCACTTGAAGGTTTTATAGTTCAAAGCAATTATAATTCTTCTGAAAAAAGTTATACCGTTCACTCAAATTTTCAAGGACCATTTAGCCTTCATTCTGTGATTTCAAGATCTTTAAATGTTAATGAAAATAAATTAAGGTTAATATCAAACCAAGATTCTGGAGGTAGTTTTGGTATTAAACAAGCTATACTTCCAATGATAGTATTAACCTGTTTAGCTTCAAGAATTTCAGGAAAAAACATAAAGTGGGTTGAAGATAGAGTTGAACATTTAACCGCAGCATCATCAGCCACTAATAGAGTGACTACTATCAAAGCTGCTGTAAAAAGAAATGGTGAAATTCTAGCGTTAGATTATGATCAAATTGATGATGTTGGTGCTTATTTGAGAGCACCAGAACCAGCTTCATTATATAGAATGCATGGAAACTTATCTGGAGCTTATTTGGTTAAAAATATATCTTGTAGAAACAGAGTGGTTCTAACTAATAAAACACCAACTGGTTTAAATCGAGGTTTTGGCGGTCCTCAGCATTATTATGCTCTTGAGAGATTGGTTCATAAAATTGCTGTTAATCTAAAATTAGATCGCCTAGCAGTTATCAAATTAAATTTAGTAAAAGATAAAGATTTTCCCTATCAATCTGCTTCTGGAGCACTTCTAGATTCTGGTCAATATAAAAAATTGATGGATAAAGTTTTAAAATCCAATGAATTTTCTGATATGAAGTTGCGACAAAACTTAGCACAGAAAAAAGGTAACTTGTATGGAATTGGTTACGCTGCAATAGTAGAACCATCCGTATCAAATATGGGTTACATAACTACGGCAGTACCATTTAAAGAAAGAGAAAAATCAGGACATAAAGGAGGAGCCATTGCAAGTGCGACTGTATCAATAGGACCTACTGGTGGAATTTATGTAACATGTGACAGCCTTCCACAAGGTCAAGGCCATAAAACTGTACTTGCACAAGTAGTAGCTGATATTTTTGGATTAAGCTTTGAAAATGTTTTTGTTAATGGTGAATTGGATACTCAAAAAGATGCGTGGTCCATTGCTGCAGGTAATTATTCAAGTCGTTTTGCAGGAGCAGTGGCAGGTACAACATTCCTAGCTGCGAAAAAACTAAAATTAAGAATATCAAAAATCGCTTCTACAAAACTAAATTGTAAAGCTGAAAATATAATATTTGAAAATAATTTCGTTATAGATAAAAATAATTTTGATAATAAAATATCATTTAATAGATTGGTTGGTTCAGCACATTGGTCACCTGGAGAACTTCCTGAAAACTCTGAAAATGGATTAAGAGAGACTGTTCATTGGTCTCCTCCACAATTAGCTCCACCTAATAATAAAGATCAAATAAACGGTTCGCTTACTTATGGATTTGTTTTTGATATTTGTGGTTTAGAAATAAATCCTAAAACTTGTAAAACAAGGGTTGATAGGTATATTACAGGACATGATGCTGGTAATATTTTAAATCCGTTATTAGCTAATGGACAAATTTATGGTGCTTTTGCTCATGGCGTTGGAGCAGCATTATTTGAAGAGTTCAAATATACTGATGATGGCTCTTTTTTAACGGGAACTTTTGCAGATTACTTACTTCCTTCTACTTGCGAAATACCAACACCTTCAATAATTCATATTGAAACTCCTAGCCCATTCACTCCCTTGGGCGCAAAAGGCTTAGGTGAAGGTAATTGTATGTCAACTCCAGTAGCTATAGCAAACGCAGCATGCGATGCTTTAAATATAGATAATGTTACGCTTCCTTTAACACATTCTAAAGTACATTCCTATATTACATCTAATATAAAAGAAAAACAGAGATCTAAGTTAAATTCTAATAAAAAAATTATTACTTCTAAGAATAAGAATAATATTATTAGTGGTGAAGGAAATAATTTATTATACAAAAAACCGAACCAAATCTGGGATTTTTTATTGAATCCTGACAATCTATCAAAAATATTACCAGTTACTGAAAAGATTTTATTAATAAAAGACAACCACTATGAAGGTAAAATTAAAATTAAATTTGGTCCGATTACTGGTGAATATGAATTTTCTGTACTATTAAGCAAATTAAATAAACCAAAAAATTTAAAACTATCTGGAAAAGCAAGTGGCCCATTAGGAACAGCTAGTGGTGAAGGTTTGATAACATTGTCACCTATGAATAAAGAGAAAACAGAATTAACTTATCAATATGATGTGCAAGTTTCTGGTAAAATTGCAGCTATAGGTGGTCGTTTCTTAAAAACTGCTTCAAATATAATTATAAATCAATTTTTTGATCGTTTAGCTCAAGAAATATCACCTGAACATAGAAAAAATAATTTTTGGAATTTTATATTAAAATGTTTGAAAGTCATTAAATGAAACCTGCATCTTTTGACTTATTTCAACCCAAAAATTGGCAAGAAGTTCTTGAAGGATTGCAAGAGTATGGTGAGGATGCACAAATATTAGCTGGTGGGCAATCTTTGATTGCAATGTTAAATATGAGAATTGCAAAGCCAAAAGTTTTGATTGATATCAATTCCATAGAAGATGATGTTCCCTTAATCGATAATAAGACTAACATTGAAATCAGCGCATTATTTAGACAATTACAACTTGAAAATAGAATAAAAACAAAAGATGACTTACCATTAATAAGCGAATGTCTTCCTTATATTGGACACCAACAACATAGAGCCCGTGGAACAATCATAGGTTCTTTATGTCATGCAGACCCTAGCTCTGAGTTACCTTTATGTTTTATAGCTCTAAAAGGACAATTAAAGTTGAATAGTTTATCTACACAAAGAATTATTAATGCAGAAGATTTTTTTCTTGGTCCACTATTAAATTCTAGAAATCATAATGAGGTAATTAAGTCGGTAATAATACCTAAAGCAAAAGAACAAACTGGTTACGCTTTTAAAGAAATTTCTGAAAAACACGGTGACTTCGCACTTGCTTCATTTGCTGCAATTGCAAGTCATAATAATCTTAGGTTTGTTGTAGGTGGTGTTAGCGATAAAATTACAGCAAGAGATTGGATTACAGATGACTTAAATGAAATTGAATCTCTTGTAAATGACTTTGCATGGGATTTAGATACTGCGACCGATCAATACACAACTGACAGGTATAAAAGAGATATTATTAGGAACTTAGGCTTTGAAACCATTAAAACAGCAATAAGTAGAAAGAATGCAAGATAATTTGTATTAATCTAAATTAATAAATAACATTAGATGTTAATATTTTTGTAAACTATTTTAAAAATATAGATAACTTGAGTGGGAGTAGTTAATTATGTTTAAAGATAAAGTAACAAAACAAAATAACGCTGCTTATTATTTTATTGATAGACATTTAAACTCAACAATTGAAAACAAAAAGGCATTTGTTGAAGCAATTCCAGATGGTAGAAGTATTTCATACAAAGATCTATCTATAGAAACAAATAAAATTATTGATCTACTTGCAAAATATAATATTCGAAGAGAAGAAAGAGTATTAATGTTGGTATTAGACCAAATCGAGTTTCCAGTAATTTTTTGGGGATGCCTCAAAGCTGGAGTTATTCCTGTCCCTGTAAATACATTATTGTCAAAAGATATTATTAATTCTATTTTAAATGATTGCAGAGCTAAAACTATTTTTATTTCAGAGGAAATTCAAAATTTAATTCCTAATCCGTCTGAAATTGATAACCCAATTGAGAATATATTTCTCATTAGTAAAGATAATAATATTAAAGAATTTAAACATTTTAAATCTGAGATGGATTTATGTGTTCCACAAGAACCACTTATAATTTTAAAAGACGAGCCTGCCTTTTGGTTGTACTCCTCAGGCTCTACAGGAGAACCAAAAGGAGTTATTCATGTACATGGGAGTTTATTAGAAACTTATGAAACATACGCCTCAAAGATTTTAAATATAAAAGAAACAGATATAGTTTTTTCTGTAGCTAAACTTTTTTTTGCATATGGGTTAGGAAATGCGATGACTTTCCCTTTGGGAGTTGGAGCAACTACTGCCCTTTATCCATTAAGACCTACACCTGATAGTGTTAAGGATGTAATGAAATTAATAAAACCTTCAATTTTATTTGCTGTGCCAACTATTTATGCGGCAATGATAGCTAGTTTAAAAAAAGAAACTAATGTAAAATTTACAAATTTGAGACTTTGCGTGTCTGCAGGAGAGGCTCTTCCTTTTCAAATTGGAACTGATTGGAAAAAAATAACTGGAGTAGATATTTTAGACGGTGTTGGATCAACTGAAATGCTTCATATTTTTCTTTCAAACAAACCAGATGATATAATATATGGCACTTCAGGCAGTGCTGTTCCTGGATATGAATTAAGATTGGTTGATGAAAGTGGTACAGAGGTGTCTATTGGAGAAATTGGAGAATTGCTTGTTAAAGGTAAATCATCTGCAACGTGTTATTGGAATAAACTAATAAAATCAAGAAATACTTTTGAAGGGATGTGGACTAGAACTGGTGATAAATACGAAAAATTGAAAGACGAAAAGTATGTTTATAGCGGTAGAACTGATGATATGTTTAAAGTCAGTGGAATATGGATATCACCCTTTGAAGTTGAACAAGCCTTAATATCTCATGAAATAGTTCTGGAAGCAGCCGTCGTTGCAAAACAAGATGAAGAAGGTCTAGATAAACCATGCGCATTTGTTGTTTTAAATGAAAATATTTCTAAATCTGAAAAAGAAGAAATCTTAAAAGAGCATGTAAAAAACAAAGTAGGTAAATGGAAATATCCTAGATGGATAAACTTTGTTAACGAACTCCCTAAGACAGCTACAGGAAAAGTTCAAAGGTTTAAATTAAGACAGTGAAACAAAATAGTAATATCGAAACAAAATTTTTAAAAATTGATAATAAAAATATTGAGTATCAATTTTTTGGTAATTTATCAGATAATATACCTGTATTAATTTTATTACATGAAGGTCTTGGCTCAATTGCTATGTGGAGAAAAATACCAGAATTAATTCACCTTAAAACAAAACTAAATGTTTTTGTATATTCAAGGTTTGGTTATGGAAAATCATCAACTATTAAATTACCTAGACCTACAAATTATATGAGTATTGAAGCAGAGGAATATTTACCTAAAATTATTAAAAGTTTATCAATTAAAAATTATTTTTTAATTGGACATAGCGATGGAGGCACAATAGCCAGTATAGGGAGTAAATCAAAAAACATAGAACAATTGTTAGG
>Ga0222719_10001082_pt1 | contig 27073 bp, 23 predicted proteins | sample C33_34DmetaG_FD_165039 | JGI IMG/M metagenome (GOLD analysis project Ga0222719, IMG submission 165039) | Estuarine water microbial communities from San Francisco Bay, California, United States - C33_34D | ecosystem: Environmental > Aquatic > Marine > Unclassified | place: USA: California...
CATTTGACCGGCACCAATACCGATGGTCTGTTTATTTTTGACATAAACAATAGCGTTGGATTTAACAAATTTGGCAACCTTCCATGCAAACATCAGATCGTTGATTTCTTGAGCAGTCGGCTGTCTTTTTGTAACACATTTAAGGTCTCCTTGGGGGACAATATAATTATCATCACTTTGGATTAATATCCCACCAGATATTTTTTTAATTACCCCTGGGTAAGGATTGTCTTGCTCCAAGTCAACACACAAAACCCGAACATTTTTCTTTTTAGCTAGTTCCGCCAACGCAGCTTCTTCAAAACCTGTAGCCAGAACAACTTCAACAAATTGACGAGTATTTATTTCTTCAGCGGTTTTTTTATCCAGTTCTCTATTGAAAGCTATGATGCCACCAAAGGCAGAGGTTGGGTCAGTCTTAAATGCCAGATCATATGCATCAAAGACAGAGCTTGCTTCTGCAACTCCACAGGGATTTGCATGTTTTACTATCACACACGCTGGCTCATCGAATGCTCTGACACATTCCCAGGCAGCATCAGCATCAACAATATTGTTGTATGAAAGCTCTTTGCCTTGTAGAACATCTGCATTGGCAATATTTTTATGTTCCAAATTAGAAAAAGTTAATAAATCTGCAGTTTGGTGAGGATTTTCTCCATATCTTAATGATTCACTTTTGCTGAAATTATATTGATGTGCATTCGAAGAGATACCTTTTAAATAATTTGCAATAGCAGAATTGTATTCAGCCATCAGTTGAAAGACTTTTTTTGAAAGCTCCTTTCTAAATTCGTAACTGATTCCGCCTTGATTTTTCCATTCCTCAATTAAATTTTTATAGTCAGCAGGATCAGATACTACCGCAACATCCTTGAAGTTTTTAGCCGCTGATCTAATCATGGTGGGCCCTCCAATATCGATTTTTTCTATAGCCTCTTCAAACGAACACCCTGACGCGATTGTTTCTTGAAATGGGTATAGGTTAACAACCACCATATCAATAATCTCATACCCGCGGTCAGTTAAAACCTCTAAATCTAAATCTCTTCTGGCTAAAATCCCAGCATGAATTTTAGGATGTAATGTTTTCACTCGACCATCCATCATTTCTTCAAATCCCGTAAATTCAGACACCTCTATGACCTTATCTGTAATTTTTTTTATGGCATTGTAAGTTCCGCCAGTAGAAATTATTTTGACCTCTTGATCAAGTAGAAACGTTATCAATTCATCTAAATGAGATTTATTTGACAGGCTAATAAGAGCAGTTTTTGGAGTAATTAGACTCATGATTTTTCTATTATGTTGTGTCGATGTAATTTTTTTCTGAGGGTGGCTCTATTTAAGCCTAGAACATTTGCAGCCTTAGACTGGTTATTGTTTGTGTACTCCATCACTGCTCTTAAAAGCTCAGGCTCAACTTCAACCATTACCATTTCATAAACATTTGCTGGAGCTGCATCACCAAGAGCGGCAAAATATTTCTTCATAGCCTTTCTTACTTGTCCACTTAGAGGCTTATTTTTTTGTTTTTGTGAGACTGTTTTAGTCATTGATTAGATATTTTTCTGCAAAATATAAATTCTACAGCTGATTAAAAATTGCTCAACTGATTTTATAGATTAATTACAGTTTTTTTATCATCACCCAAAATTAATTGAGTCAATTCTCCGTTCTTTATAAAAATTTCCGTCCTAGAAGCATAATCAGGGTGAAAATATGAGATGGCATCATTACTTGTAATATATGAGACCAATGCATTAATCACCATGAAGTGCGTGGTTACAATAAAATTGCCCTCAGCATCTTTTAGCCAGTTTATTAAATTACTTCGCCATTCTTTTACAGCTTCAGGAAGCCCTTCTATTGGGGTTGTAAAAATCTTTGATAGCCACTCCCTTTTTTTATTAGCATCAATATTGTCTGATGGTATTTCAATAAATCTTGAGTCTAATTTAAAAGGGAATTTATTTTTTTTATGCATTATTTCCATAGTTTCAACAGCTCTTTTTTTTGGACTAGAAAGAAGCTGATAGGAAGCAATTTGATTAATTAGGCCTTTGCCAGAATTTTCTGCTTGCATGCGACCCAACTCGCTTAAACCAGGGTCTGGGTGAACGGACCATCCTGAAGATGCCTCTCCGTGTCTGACAAGAATGATATGACTTTGACTCATTATAAAAAATACCAATTATAATTACTTGATGAGAAAGCCTAGAATTTTTTGCCCTGAATTATCTTCATCAAGCTATAAGTGCACCAACATAAAACAAATACATCATCTTGCCAAGGTTCTTAGGTTGAAAGCAAATGATCCTGTCGAGCTATTTGATGGCCAAGGAACTATAGCGAATGGAATCATTCAAGAGATTGAAAAAGATTATATAAATTTTCATATCGATGATATTTCATTCATGCAAAACCCTTATCAGAAATCGTATCAAGCAATCATCCCATATATTAAAAAAGAAAATTTAATCTATTCATTACAAAAGCTTATTGAATTGGGGGTTAACTCAATTCTAATTTACAAACCTGATCATTTAGATCAATCATTAGCAAAAAAGGATTTATCCAAATTAAATCTTCGATTGGAAGAGGCAAAGATAAGTGCATGCGAGCAATCTGGCTGTAATCATGTCCCAACTCTTAATTACTTTAATGAGCTCAAAGAATGCCTGCATAGCATAAAAATAACTTCAGATACTGAGGGGTTATTCGTTCTTGATACAATTGCTAATCGATTCATCAAAGATCATGAAATTTTGAGTTTAAATAGTATTACCCTTATCACCGGCCCTGAATCAGGTTTTTCGGAAACTGAGCGCCACATCATCAAGGAATTAGGGTTGCAGTCTCTTAAGATAGGGCATTATGTATTGCGCGCTGAAACAGCCCCAGTTGTTGGATTATCCAAGTTTCATAGCTTGTTTGGAGAATATTAATGCAAGGTACTTCTTCATTATTTATTACCGATCCTTTAGACGAATTAAATCCAAAAAAAGACACAACTATTTTGTGGATGCAGGAGGTTTTTGGTATGGGCGGTCAAATTCTCCAATGTGAGATAAAAGATTTAATTTATAAAGACCAAGAAACTTTTGCTAATTTTTCTGAAATCAAAGATCCTATCACCAACCCGCAAATTAGTGAGATAGTTCATCAGGCTCAACCACTTAAAGATATTGATTATGTTTTTATGAGGAAGGATCCGCCAGTAGATGAAGATTATATGAATGCGTTGCATTTGCTTTCTCAGGCTGAAGCCGAGGGCGCCAACATAGTTAATCGACCTTCAGCTTTAAAAAAGTTTAATGAAAAGATTTTTGCCCTTCAATTTTCTCATTGGATGCCTGATACAAGCGTTATCTGCAAAGAAAAAGACTTCGAGTTATTTAAACAAAAATATTCAACCATTATCCTCAAGCCTCTTGATGGCATGGGTGGAGAGTCAATCTATAAGTTTGATGAAAATTCAAAAGATCATTTAAAAATTTTTAAGTCATTAACAAATAATTATCAAACCATGGTCATGGTGCAAAATTTCTTGCCGGAAATATACGATGGTGATTATCGAATACTCATTATTCATGGCAAACCATTTCCTATTGCATTGGCAAGAATACCTCAAGGTAGAAGTTTCAAAGGCAATCTTGCAGCTGGCGGCAAAGGCGAGGCTCGGGAATTATCTGATGATCAATTTGAAGTAAGCATAGAGATTGGCAAGTTGCTTGCAGAAGAAGGCATTATGTTTGCTGGAATAGACATGATTGGAAATTATCTAACTGAAATTAATATCACAAGTCCTACAGGTGCAAGAGAGATTCTGTCTCAAACTGGTCAAAACCCAATTAAGACCTTGCTTCAATCAATATAAGATGCAGCCACTGATTTATAAGCAGAGAATTCAAAGATGGGGATTTAGAAAATCTATGCTAGCTTCTTTAATATTTCATGGAGTGATTATCTTTGGAATTAGTTTTGTTGTCATTAAGAAACCATGGGACTTTAACAACGAAGCAATTGTGAATATTAAATTTGCCAATGAAGAGTTTGATATGCAAGGCAGTGCGCTGAATGGCTTTGAGCCTCTGCAACAAAATAGTCAACAAGCAGCAATGGTCTCTCGAGACATCAAACTTCAAGACCAGTCTCAACTTAGCGTTAGGCGCTTAGAATCTAATTCAACCTTAGAAAGTTTTGAGACTATTTATCTGAATGCTTGGCAAAGACAGGTTGAGACAGCTGGTTATTACGAAATTTCACGCTCAGATATTATTCAAGGTAATTTTAGAGTCCAAATTAAGTCCATAATCGATCATATGGGTAACTTAATAGGCGCTGATATTTTGCAGTCCTCAGGGAATTCAATCTTGGATGCTTTAGCCTTGAAAATTTTGCATCAATCAGCTCCATTTGAGCCTTTTCCTGAAGATATGCTGGCAAACTATCAGCAGCTTGAAATAATTCGAGACTGGAATTTTACAAACTCTTAACAATGCAGATTTTAGCTTTTGATTTTGGTACCCAACACATCGGAGTAGCTGTTGGACAAACTATCACAAAGACCTCTTCTCCATTAATTGTAATAAATGTAGCTCGCGAGGGTAAAGAAATCTGGAATACAATTTCTAATCTTATTGATGAGTGGAAACCTGATCAATTGCTGGTAGGTAAGCCGTTAAATATGGATGGAACCCCAAGCGACATGATGAAAAAAGTTGACCCATTTTTTCAGAAATTGCAAAAGATTAGTGACATCCCTTGTGAATTTGTGGATGAGAGATTAACCTCATTTGAGGCAAAGCAGCTAATGCAAAAAGATTCAAAAGATGATCGCATCGATGATTTGGCAGCTAAAATATTTTTAGATAATTGGATAGAGCATTATGTCAATTCCAACTAGTTTCATTGACATGTTATTAGACCAAACCGATATTGTTGATGTCGTAGGTCGACGCATACCTGTGAATAAAAAGGGATCAAATTTCTGGTGCCAATGCCCATTTCATGATGATTCAAACCCTTCCATGGCAGTGAATCAGGAAAAACAGTTTTTTTATTGTTTTGTTTGCCAAGAATCTGGCAATGCTATCCACTTTATCAGGCGTTACGAAAATTTAGAGTTTGTTGATGCAATAGAAGCTCTTGCAAGTTCAGCAGGGATGACTGTTCCCTATGAAAATAACAGGCTTGAAAAATCTAAGCCAAGCGGCTTGGTTGAGAAAGCAGTTAAATTTTATCAAGCAAATTTAAATGAAAAAATTGCTCCCAAGGCAGTTCAATATCTAAAAGATAGAAAGATTACTGGAGCTACAGCAAAGAAATTTAACATTGGCTATGCACAAGATAAATGGGACGGTCTTTTAAACCATTTGGGGTCTGATACGCCAAGCAAAGAGTTGGATGAGTCGGGGTTATTTAGCAAGAAAGATGATCGATTCTATGATCGATTTAGAGGCAGAGTTATCTTCCCCATTAGAAATATAAAAGGTGATTTTATTGCTATGGGCGGCAGAATAATAGATGAGGGAGAGCCGAAGTATCTTAATTCTCCTGAAACCTCTTTTTTTAATAAATCAAATGAGTTGTTTGGTTTGTATGAGGTCAAAGAGTTAGAAAAAAATATTGCATCTCTAATCGTTGTTGAAGGGTATATGGATGTTATAGGCCTTTATGAGCATGGCATCAAAAATGCAGTGGCAACACTCGGAACAGCTGTTACACCAAATCATATTTCTAAAATCATGCGTTACACAAATAAAATATTTTTTGCGTTTGATGGTGATCTTGCTGGAGGTAAAGCAGCATGGAAAGCAGTTGAAAACACTTTTCCAATTATAAGAGAAGATATGAATATTCATTTCGTCTTTTTTGAAGCAGGCCATGATCCAGATTCATATATTAATGAATTTGGTTTAAAAGCATTTCAAAAATTGTTAGATGAGTCCATCTCTCTCTCATCCTATTTTTTATCGAAAGTTAAAGAATTTAATTTAGAAACATTGGAGGGTCGCGCACAAGCTGCAGCATTTGCTATACCCATTATTAATAAAATACATAACACCGTTATTAAAGAAGTTTATGCCAACGAGGTTTCAAAATTATGTGGCATGGACATCAAAAGCATGGACACACCTTCAAGTCCTTCTGCGCGAGATGACCACGAGCGTTTGATTAGATCAAGTTCTAACACCCCGGTAAGAGTAAAGGCAGTGATTAATATTTTTAGCGCTTTATTAGCATTCCCAACAATAGCTCAAGAATCTATCTTTGATGAATTAAAAGATGATCCCAAATTTAGCTTTTTATTTGTAATCCTAGATTTATACAGGCAAACACCTGACATCAAACCATCGAGAGTAATTGAAAGTTTAGAATCAGAGCAAATCAAGGGATATTTTTCAGAAGCGGTGGTTGCAGGACTTGAATTATCAGAAAAGAACGCATTAAAACTTGTAAATGACTGCATGGATATTTTATTAAAAAATCAAAAAGATAGAGAGCAAACACTCAAAGACAAGTATAATGTCAGATCGATTACGCCAGCAGAAAGAAGAGATTTACAGCAAATCATCTTAAAAAAGCAAGAAATCACTGACGATGATCGAAATTGGTTAAAAAAATTAAGTTCAAAACAAGATTGAAAAAATCAAATTTGGCATCACATATAGTGGACGATTTAGAAAGAGGCATTGAGTGGATAAGTTAAAAAAACAAGGTTCAAGGATTGCAGAGTTAATTGAAAAAGGCCGTGAGCAAGGCTATTTAACATATGCAGACGTAAACGATCATCTCCCAGAGGATATATCCGATCCAGATCAGGTTGATGAAATTATTGGGATGATCAACGATCTGGGTCTTCAGGTTCATGAAACTGCACCAGACGCAGATACATTAATGCTATCTGAGTCATCTGACGATCAGGATGATATTGCTCTTGAGCAAGCAGCTGAAGCTTTGGCTGCTGTAGAAAATGAGACTGGCCGAACAACTGACCCCGTAAGGATGTACATGCGCGAAATGGGCACTGTCGACCTTCTTACTCGAGAAGGTGAGATTGAAATTGCCAAGCGCATCGAAGAGGGCATGCGTGATTTGCTAGATGCCAGTGTGCATTATCCTGGAATTGTTGAACATATCATTGATTTTTATGAGTTAGTTAAAAGTGAAGATAAAAAGCTAAGCGAATTATTAACTGGTTTCTTGGAAGAAATGGAAGAAGTTCCCTCAGCCGGGCCAGGAAGCGAGAAAGCTAAACAGTTAGAAGAAAGTGATGAAGAGGTTGATAATGGCCCTGATTTAGCAGAAGTCCAAAGACGCATGACTAATTTAAAGCGCCAATTTAATAAAACATATAAAGTAGTTGAATCAAAAGGCAGACATTCTAAAGAAGCAAAAGCAGAGTTCACAAAACTTGGATTAATTTTCCAATTCCTTAAATTTTCACCAAAAATGTTTGAAGATTTAGCTTTTTTTGCCCGTAGTGACTTAGCCGAAATTCGCCTGCATGAAAAAAGAATCCAGTTTTTATTTGTTAAATCCGCAAGAATTCCTCGCAAAGATTTTATTGCTATGTACAAAGATAATATCACCAAAGTTAAATGGGTAGATTCTTTGATGAGTAATAAGAAGTACTCTAAAAAATCTTTAGAACACATTAAACCTGATGTTGTTATTGCTCAAAAAGCCATAAAAGCTATCGAAGAAAGAGTGGGTTTAAGTGTAAAGGATATTAAAGAGATTAATCGTGCTATGTCTATGGGCGAAACAAAAATGAGGCGCGCCAAAAAAGACATGGTTGAAGCTAATCTAAGGCTTGTAATTTCAATAGCTAAAAAATATACAAATAGAGGTTTACAGTTCTTAGATTTAATTCAAGAAGGCAATATTGGTCTTATGAAAGCAGTAGATAAGTTTGAATACAGAAGGGGTTATAAATTCTCAACTTACGCAACGTGGTGGATTAGACAGGCAATTACAAGATCGATTGCTGATCAGGCAAGAACAATTAGAATCCCTGTTCACATGATTGAAACCATCAATAAATTAAACAGGGTATCACGTCAAATGATGCAGGATATGGGTAGAGAGCCTACACCAGAAGAGTTAAGTAAAGAGCTGGATATGCCTGAGGACAAGGTAAGAAAGGTCCTTAAAATTGCGAAGGAGCCTATTTCGATGGAAACACCTATCGGGGATGATGAAGACTCAAACCTTGGCGATTTTATTGAAGATACCGTAATTCATTCTCCTCTTCAAAATGCTACCGAAGGGAGTTTAAATTTTGCAACGGATGACGTGTTATCTTCTTTGACAGCCAGAGAAGCCAAGGTTCTTAGGATGCGCTTTGGAATTGGGATGAATACTGACCACACCCTTGAAGAGGTCGGCAAACAATTTGATGTAACAAGAGAAAGAATTCGTCAAATAGAGGCAAAAGCTCTAAGAAAGCTCAGACATCCGAGCAGATCTAGTCATCTCAAAAACTTCTTGGATGAGTAGCAGTATTATTTCCAGTTACCTTTTCTGCCACTAAGATCCCAGTGGATTCGACTCCACATGAGTTTAATTCGTCGCTCAACATAAATCCGTGCAAAGAACTTGCTGTATTTTGGTAGAGGCACCAAAGCTTTGCAGCCCAGTCCATCTATAATTTTAAGGATAAAAATGTCATTCTCTTTACTCAAAACGATATTGTGAGGAATGATATTTTTTGTAAGCACTAAATGCTTTCTTAGCCAGGTTTCAAAGGTTTGAATAGCTTGAGTAATTTCGACAGTAAGACCTTCTCTAAAAAGATAGCTCTCCAATGTTTCAGCTATCTCACTATTATTTCTAATTAACTCAGTTTCTGATGCTGGTCCCAGGTTTGTCTCTACCATTCCATGCCACCTAGCCAAGTGATCCCATACAGACAAATCATTACAATCTTTCAAAGCTTTCTGACTATATGCTCTTTCTTCGCGTAAATTATCATCAAAGTAATTGTCAGATTTAAATTTCTTGTACCAAGGAACTCTTTTTTTTAAATCCTCTTGTAAACCCTTATGAAGAACTTTTAGACATCGATCAGGATCTTGAGGACTGATATAGCATTTTCTATTTCCACCTTCAGCAAATGAAGCTTCTTCATTTAAATTAATCATGCGTAAATAATACCTTAGCTTCAAAATTACCACATCATCAATGCTTACTTAAATATTTAATTCTTATATAATGTCTGGCTTATTTCTAAGATATTATAGCTACATCTTTTGGGCCTGTAGCTCAGTTGGTTAGAGCAGTGGACTCATAATCCATTGGTCGGAGGTTCGAGTCCTCCCGGGCCCACCATTAACAATTTTTTATTCTTTATAAAGAATAGATTTACAGGTTTTCCTTTAAAAACAAAATGACTGCTTGTTGGTAAATATCACGATTCTCTTTTTTACGATAGCCATGACCTTCATTCAGAGCATTCATATACCAAACTTTCTTGCCATTATCTCTTAGTGATTTAACAACTTGTTCTGCTTCAGTGACTGGGACTCTTGGATCATTTTCTCCTTGCACAACAAACATGGGCACCTGAATTTGGTCAACGTTATTATTAGGACTTATATTTTGAAGAAATGCTTCCATGTCTGGGTTTCGCTCATCTCCATACTCAACTCTTCTAAGATCACGTCTGTAATCTTTAGTATTTTTTAAGAAAGTGACAAAATTTGAGATACCCACAATATCAACAGCCGCTTTCAATCGATTACTATAATGAACTGCGCTTGCTAAAACCATATATCCCCCGTAAGAGCCTCCATAAACTGCAACTCTATTACTATCTAAATGAGGCTGGGTCTCAATCCAGTCAAGCAAGGCTCCAATATCTTTAACTGAGTCTTCTCTCTTGAAGCCATTATCTAATGATAAATATTCCTTGCCATAGCCATCACTGCCCCTAACATTTGGAGTTATTACAGCAGCGCCTAAATTAGCCATCCATAGTTGATAAGTGCTACTAAAACTTGGCCTCGCCTGACCTTCTGGACCACCATGGATAGAAATAATCACGGGCTGGGGAGAGTCATTTTTTTTGGCATATATAAAGGCAGGAATTTTCCTACCATCAAATGATTCATATTGAATTAATTCAGGCTTTGCAAACTTAGACGTGTCTAAGCCTCCTACCTCAGAGAATGTCCATCGGGTGAGTTTGCCATATCTCAATGCATTATATTGAAGGTCTAATACATATGTATCTGATGGGCTTTGATAGGTATTTAATGTTAAGCCTAGACTTTTATTATCTTTGTTGAATTGCATGCCACCAATTAAACCAATAGGCAGCGAGGTTACTTTTTTAAATGCAAACGATTTCGGATTTAATAAATAAAGAGAGCTATAGCCATTCTCATTGACAACAAACGCAGCTTTTTTTGAATCATCACTAATAGAAAATCCATCAACATCCCATGATATTTCTTTTGAAATAACAGTTACTTCTGACGTGTCAATTTCATAATAAGCAAGTTGATTAAATTCTCCATATTGATTAGTAATAAAAAATATTCCTTTATCATTCTCATCAAAAGCCAAAGCAGAATTTACTGATGAGCTATCTTTTTCTCCTAATATTAAAGATTTTTCCTTTGTTGTTAAATCTACGATGTAGGCTTTTGAGTTGGCAATCGAAATATAATTTTGAATCAGAACCTTGCTATCATCTTCTGACCAATCAGCAGCTCCCCACCAAGTTCCATCAGGTGATTCTAGTATCAATTCACTTTTTTGAGGATTGTCTACAGGCATCATCCAGACATCATTAGAACTCCCATTCCTTTTGGTGCTTTGAAAAGCAATATGATTACCTGCATTGCTCCATAAAGGCCCCCCATTTCTAGAGATTCCATCTGTAAGCATTTGTGTAGATGAAGATTCAGGATTTAATAAATATATTTGAGCATTTTCTGTTCCACCTTTATCCATAGTAAATGCTATCGATGATTTAGTTGGATGCATGGTTACCGAGCCGATGGGCTCTTGAAAATAAGTAATTTGATTTCTTGCTGCGCCTGCGCTTTTTACCAGATGAAGCTGAGACACATTGCCAAAGCGAGTAGAGATAAACAATCCTTCATCTTGATTATTGAAGCCCCTAAAAGCTGCCGACCTTACATTTTGATATTTAGATAAGTCTTCTTTAATGGATCCAGGAATAGCTGGGACATCTTCTAATATTAAATTACCATTATTTTCTGTTCTAGTGTCTTGACCAGATACCGTTGAAACTAACACGAGAATACAAAGCGTAAAAAAATATTTATTCATAATCAAACTCCATTTATTTAACAATTATCTTAGCAAAGCTTCCTTTAAGGCATAATTACTGCTTTTGTTTCAAGACACTCCTCTAAGCCATGTTGGCCATGCTCACGCCCATTACCTGAAGATTTATAACCTCCAAAAGGTGCACCAGTTCCTCTGGCACCTCCATTGATAATCACTTGTCCAGCTCTAATCTTTCTTGCAACTTGATTAGCATGATCAGGCTCACCTTGGACATATCCTGCTAATCCATATTCAGTATCATTAGCCATCTCTATTGCATGCTCTTCTGAATCATATTTAAGAATGGATAGGACTGGACCAAAAATTTCTTCTCTCGCAATGGTCATATCATTGGTAACATTTGCAAATACAGTTGGTTTTACATAATAACCTTTTTCATAGCCCTCAGGTTTTTCTACGCCACCAGCAACCAAGGTTGCACCTTCATCAATGCCTATTTTAATCATTCTAAGGATCTTTTCATATTGAGGTTTATTAGCGATAGGCCCAATTCTAAATTCTCCTAAAGGATCGCCAACAGTTGTACTGTTTGCAGTTTGAGCTGCAACTTCAACTGCTTTCTCATAATTTTTTTCAGAAACTAACATTTTTGTTGGTGCATTACATGATTGTCCTGAGTTTAAAAAGCAATGCCCAGCACCACCTTTCACAGATTTTTCCAGATCTGCAACATCATCTAAAATAATATTTGAAGATTTACCCCCAAGCTCTTGATGAACTCTTTTAACAGAGACAGCAGATGCTTGAGCTACGGCAATCCCAGCTTCAGTTGACCCTGTAAAAGACATCATGGCAACATCTGGGTTCTCTGATAGAGCTGCTCCTACTATCGGGCCGTATCCATTTACAATATTAAATACACCAGCTGGCACCCCAGCTTTGTCAAATATCTCGGCAAGCAGGAGGGCACAATATGGAGAAATTTCACTAGGCTTCAGAACCATCGAACATCCTGCCGCAAGCGCAGCTGATGCTTTGGTAGTAATTTGATTCATTGGCCAATTCCATGGGGTGATCATGCCTATTACCCCAATAGCCTCTCTTATTAATGTGTAATCACCTTCTTTTTTCTCAAATTCATATTCTTTGAGAGCATCCAAGGTTTCATGTAAATTTTTAATTCCTGTTGATGCTTGCGCTTTCTGTGATAGCCAGCTGGGAGCACCCATTTCTTCTGTTATAACTTGAACTAAATCATCGTACCGATTCTCATACTGAGTAATAATATTGTTTAAAATCTCAACTCGATCTTTCTTTGATGTGAATTGATAAGTTTCAAAGGCATTAGATGCCGCTGATACTGCTAGGTCAATATCATCTTTTGTTCCAGAAGTAACATGTCCTATGAGCTTTTCATTTGCAGGATTGATAATCTCAATTCTTTCTTTTGATTCTGATTCAACCCATTTACCATTTATATAGAAATGTAATCTGTCTTTCATATTCAAGTCCTAGTTATTTCATAATTTACTCTTAACCTTATTCACTTTATTATCTGAAATGAAATAACTCAACAATTTTTCAATATGCAAAAAGATATAGACATTATTATTTATGGCGCAACAGGTTTTACTGGGAAACTTTGCGTTAAATATTTTCAATCATTAGATACAACTGTGACTTGGGCAATGGCGGGAAGAAATTTAACAAAACTTGAGAAAGTTGCTGAAGAGAATCAAACAAAAGTAGAAATTTTAATAGCTGATTCTGATGATGAAAAAGCTTTAGATAATTTAACATCTAGAGCAAGAGTAATTTTGTCAACGACCGGCCCATTTCATAGGTACGGGTCTAAGTTAGTAGCATCATGCATCAAGAAACACACTCATTATGTGGATATCACAGGTGAAAATTTTTGGGTAAAGAGCTTAATAGAAAAACATCATAAAGATGCATCAGCAAAAGGCATCAGGATCATTCCATCATGTGGCTTTGATTCAATACCATCAGATTTAGGAACGTTTTTTGCAGCTAAAGCTTTGTCACAACCAATCAAAAGAATCGAATCATTTCATTCGTATCAAGGAGGAGCATCAGGAGGTACCCTTGAAACAATGTTTTCCATGGGTGAGTTAGATCTCGGTGATGATCTTACAGATCCATTTTTACTTAATCCAGAGGGCTCTTATTCAAATAAACAAAAGCAACTTAGTAGCGACAGAATAGGAATTGCAAAAAAACCTGAAATTAATGCATGGTCCGGTCCTTTTATTATGGCTACTGCAAACACAAGAGTGGTGAGGAGAACAGAGGCCTTGCTTGCACTAAGACAGGAATCTTATGGGACTGATTTTACTTATCAAGAGCATGCCTTCCACAAGAGCTGGTTTAGTGCTGTGAAATCACTCCTTCTGACAGGTCTATCTGTTTTGGTCCTCCTTTCACCATTAAAAAGATTGGCAAAACCTTTTTTGCCTAAGCCTGGGGAAGGGCCATCGGAGAGCGTTCAAGAAAATGGATGGTTTGATTGTAAATATATAGTTGAGACAGAAGAAGGAATTAAAAAAGTCTTTAACATGAGTGGAAAAGGGGATCCTGGTTATAAAGTAACTTCAAAACTAGTTTCAGAATGCGCACTTTGTCTCATTGAAAATGAAGATACTCTCCCTGGTGGCAATGCGTATGGCGGCGTTCTCACCAGCGCTTCGGGTTTAGGAGACTCGCTAATTGCTCGCTTGAAAAACGCAGGCATCTCATTTCAGGGCCCCCTATAAAATCTTTTACTTACTTGGATATTTTTCGTACCAATCGCTAAGGTACCCATAACTTCTAAACCAATTAGTTGGCTTTTCTCTATCTGTTCCATGCCATTCTTCATTCATGCGAATTAGAGCTGTTTCAATGCCCGCATGCTTAAAAGCAATATACATCTCTTCTGATTGCGCCATTGGCGTCCTAATATCAAGAACCCCTGTCATAAATAAAGTTGGAGTTTTAACATATCCAGTTCTCATAATTGGCGAATGCTCTAGCCACTCTGATGGATCATCCCAAAATGGTTCTTCAAACCATTCAAAAGTCCATGCAGGTATATCAGTTGTTCCAACCATTGAGATCCAGTTTGTCACTGGGCAAAGTGATGCTGCTGCAGCAAATCTATCATCATGACCAATAACCCATGCGGTTAAGACTCCACCTCCACTGCATCCTTGAACATACATTCTTGATTCATTTACAAATCCTTTATCTGTTAAATGGTCTACCCCTGCGAGTAGATCTTCAAGGTCTCCCTTGCCTGGATAATCATTATCAATAATATTTGCAAACTTACTGCCATAGCCAGTACTTCCTCTGGGGTTTGTAAATAAAACAATATAACCATCGCTAGCAAATTGATGCCATTGGTAATTAAAGGAGGGTCGATACATTGCATGCGGACCACCATGTATCACCAAGATTAAAGGATACTTTTTCTTTTTATCAAAATTGGGAGGAGTGATGTACCAACCCTGTATGTTTGTTCCATCTTTTGATTTGTAGTTAATTTCAGAAGTTTTACCAAGTTCATATTGTGATAAAACTAGCTCATTAAATTGTGATAGGAGGCTTATTTTTGATTGGTCAATCCTCGCAATTTCACCCGGCCTTCGAGCATTTGTATAGATGCCATAGGAGCTGCCCTCAAAAACCGAAGAAAGATAAAACTGGTCATTGAAGTCTTTTATTGCATCGACAGTTTTCAATGTTTTAAGATTCAAAGATTTTAATTTAGCTGAACCTTTTTCATCGATATTAAATAAAATATTATTTGAATCTATCCATTCAAGTCTTCGTGGTGAAGCACTTAAATCATTCGTTAAGACTTTATTTTTCTTATTTTCGTGGAGCCAGATATTAAAGGCAACTGAAGAATATTTTTTATCTGGATGTCCAGTAAAAACAATCTTTTCACCATCTAAAGAGGCCCTAGGTGATGAATAAACTCCATTTTTTGGAGATATCTTTTGAATACTTTTGGTATTTATATTTAATGTAAAAACTGAGGACTGTTTCCATGGTGTCTCTAAATCATTCAACGAGTTATTCCCAGAAAATAGAACTGTATTATCATTCAGCCATTGCAAGTCACTCACATAGTCTAAACCCCAGTCCGAGACTTTTACTGCCGACCCTCCGTTTGCATCAACTAAATACAAATGATTTTCTCCAATCTTATCTTCACCACTGCCATCTGATTTCCAATGCATTGTTGTCACAATCGTAGGTTCTTTTGTCCAGTTATATTCTGAGTCTTTTTGTTTTCCTGGAATATCAATCACCCAATCATTTTTATACTCATTGAAAGAAGAAAATGAAAAATATTTTCCATCTTTCGACCATGCAAAGTCCTTAATATTGCTATTAGAGTTAGTTATCTGTGTTTCACTTTCGTTTGCAAGATTTTTAATAAATATTTGTGAAATATCGTTGCTATCAGCTTTTATAAAAGCAATTTTTTTTCCATCAGGCGACCATTGAGGCTTAGAGCCTTTAACAAAAAACCTCTTATTAGAACCATTACTATCCATCACCCATAAATCTGAAATAAAACTGTCATTTTGCTTGTCGATATATTTTTTTGAAAAAATTACCATTCCACCAGTTGGGTCAATTATTGGATTTGAAATTGATTGAATATCCCAATAGCTTTCTTGCTTAAGATAGTCATTCGCAGCATTGGCTGATATCGCCATGAAAGATAAAGTTAATAGTATGCTTCGTATTTTCATTTTTTCTCCCTTAAAAGCTAAGGCTATACAAGATGTAAGTAAAATGAAAGAATTTTATGTCAAAAATAAGAATCATCAGTAAAATACTTATATGTTATCTAAACTACTTTTAATTGCATTTTTGCCCATGAATCTATTATCTTTTTCTCTCAATGATCCTCAGGCCTGGATAGGCGTTACAGATCAAGTAATGGGGGGCATATCAGATTTAGCTATTTCTCATTCTGACGGCATTTTTTTTATGAAAGGAAATGTCTCAACAGACAATAATGGAGGCTTTGTAAGACTTTCGCATAGGATTGATATCAGCAGCAATGACTTTAAGGGCATAAAGTTTAAAGCGAAAGGTAATAATGAAACCTATGAGATACATGTGACTCTCAAGGGCCTCAAAATTCCACCTTGGTCGTATTTTAGTCAAGGTTTTGATGTTGGGGATGAGTGGCAAGAGTATGTAGTCTTTTTTGCAGATCTAAAGAGGAGTTCTGGTTTTTCTGCTGCATCCATGAAAGCAAAAAATATCAGAGATATTAGCATTGCAGGTTACGGGCGAGATTTTCAAGTTGATTTAGCTATTAAAGAGATTAGTCTTATACCTAATTAACACCATCCTGATTTTCTTCAAACTCCTTCAGATATTTTTCATAATCCTCCCAATCATGAGGTGTTCCCGCTCTAGGTTTTTCGATCTTACTTGCTCGATCTAAAGCCTTGGTTGAAAGTTTGCTCGGATTATCTTTTAAAATTTTGTTAAATGCTTTTCTAATTAAATCTTTCATTTATCGATTGATAATTTTGACTAGTTTTTTCATGAAGCGCTTAAGGACCTTGGCTGCATCTTTTTCATTAAAAACTTCTACGATTTCAGACTGAGAATAACCATCCCAAAAAGTTATTTGATGTAAGTCTGCAATTTTTTTTAAATCTAGTGATGCTGAGTCTATATTTTGATCATCTTTTAAGTAGATATTAATTTCTGTTTCATTGCATGCAATTTTTGCATTCTTATGATTAGCAAAATAGGACTTAAATAGATTTTCTACTCTTTGATTGAAGGTATAAGGTTTTTTTCTTTGCTGTGTATTTTCCATAAAAGCATTGCTTTGCATTGATGCCGTTATGATTAATCTTCTGAAATAGAGTCTCTCAATTTCTTAACTTTCTCCAAACTAAACTTATCTTTAAGACTCATAATTATTGCGGCAATAGATAATATTAATATGGCACCAGCTTCACCTAATACAACTAAAGCATCCATTTCTTTGCTTTGCATAACGATTAGTCTACACAACGCTGTAATTGCAATAATGATGGGAAGAGTTACAGGAATTCTATTGGTGCTATAAAAGGCCCCGACCATTCCAATAATTTCTGCATATATGAACAGCATAAATAAATCAGGCAAGGTAATTGTTTGAGCTAAAAACATATCAAAGATATATAAAGCAGATGCAATACATGTAGCTATACCAATAATAGCTAAAAGTAATTTTTCACTAGCAATTGTCGTCCAATGTAAGCTTTTTGTAAGTTTAGATTGTTTATTCATAATTTCATCATACCAAAGGAACTATGGATCAAATCTTTTTTTTACTGAAAAGTTAAAATTATGATGACTTAATATTCATCATAGTAAGTTAAAATAAAATTCAAGACAGTTAAATAACATCTATCTAAATGATACTTACTGAAAAAAATAGGATTGAAGCTTTTACAAAAAAAGGTTGGTGGGGAGAAGAAACATTATATTCTCTATTTCAAGATGCCTTAACTTCAAGCTCTGAACAAGAAGCTCTTGTTGATCCTGAAAATCGTAAGGATATTACAGGAGATCTGCCCAAAAGATTATCATTTAATGATATAGATAAGACCGTTGAAAGATATGCCAGTATTTTCTTTGAGCATGGCTTAAGAAAAGATGACATTGTCATCATTCAATTGCCTAATATCGTTGAGTTACCAATGATTTATCTTGCTCTATCAAAACTTGGAATTATCTGCTCTCCCATTCCAATGCAATATGGTGCATATGAAATAACTAGCATCATAGACGAGACTCAGCCCAAGGGTTTTATTAGCATACAAAGCTTCAATGGTAATGCTCATGCTGAGCAATTCTCTTCAGCATTCAGTAATAATGAGCTCAAATTCGCATTGGGCGCAATTAATAATTTTGTAAACTTACACGATTATAATCCTGCTCATGATTTATATGAATCTCAGCAATCCTACGTTCAAGATAATGCAGTAACGGCAAATGATATTTTTACTATATGTTGGACCTCTGGAACTACTGGCACTCCAAAGGGTGTTCCTCGAAGTCACAATCTTTGGCTTCCCATGGCTAAAGCTGCGGCATTTGTCTCTGAAACAGAAGAGGGTGATACCTTGCTTAATCCTTTCCCAATGATAAACATGGCGAGCATAGGAGGTTTTCTGTTTAACTGGTTGCTATGCAAAGGCAAACTTGTTCAACATCATCCCTTTGATTTAAATGTTTTTTTAAATCAAATTGCAACTGAAGATGTGAAGTACACTATTGCTCCCCCTGCCATTATGAACATGCTTTTAAATAATCCGGCCATCCTAAACCAACAGGATTTAAGCAGCTTAAGATGTATTGGTTGTGGCGGAGCTCCATTATCAGAATGGATGGTTGAGTCTTTTCAAAATACATATAACTTGACCGTTCAAAATATTTTTGGCTCGAATGAGGGTGCAACACTTTTGAGTGCTCGTAATGAGATTGAAGATCCTCATTTGCGTGCTCAATATTTTCCTCGTTTTGGAGTAGAGGGGCTTGATTGGAGTAATCCAGTTTCAAAATTGGTAAAAACAAAGCTCATAAGCGTTGAAACAAACAAAGAAATAAATGAGCCTGGTCAGCCTGGTGAACTGCTCATTTCAGGTGCAACAGTTTTTGACGGCTACTGGAATGCTCCAGAGGCTAATGCAGAAGTATTTGATGAAGAAGGTTTTTTTAGGACTGGTGATTTGTTCGAAATTTCACCAGAAGACACCGAAAAGAAATTTTATAAATTTTGCGGGAGATGCAAAGATCTTATTATTCGAGGTGGAATGAATATCTCTCCAGAGGAGCTGGACAACCTGCTTAGTTCACATCCTAAAATGCTGGAAGTTGCAGTCACTGGTTATGATGATGATATTTTGGGAGAAAAAGTTGGAGTTGTGGCTGTAGTTGCACAAGGAGAAACTATCTCATTAAATGAAATAATAGATTTCTTGAAAGATAAACAGATTGCAAAGTACAAAATGCCTGAGGATTTAAGAGTGGTGGAAGTCTTGCCAAAAAATCCTGTTGGAAAAGTTTTAAGGCGAGAGCTAAAAGATCTATTTAATTAGGCAGTTCCAACCACAAAGCTAACAACTGTTGTGGCGCTTCCACCAATATTTAAAGTCGAGATATTCCTTGCATTTTCAATTTGGTACTCACCTGCAAGACCACTACATTGTTTATAGCAATCAAGCAGCATTCTGACACCAGTGGCACCCACAGGATGCCCCAATCCAATTAGACCACCGCTTGCATTAATTGGAATTCTGCCGCCAATCTCTATTTCACCTGATTCTATAGCTTTCCAACTTTCACCTGGCTTAGTAATACCAAAATGATCAATTGCCATATATTCAGTTGATGTAAAGCAATCATGGGTCTCAATACAATCTATATCAGCCACACCTTGCATCCCGGCTCTTGCAAAAGCATCATCAATGGCTTTTTTTACATGGGGAAAAATGTAATCTTTATTCTGGCTAAAATCGATTTTTTCTTGATAAGTTATTGGACCTGTTTGATGCCCCCAGCCTTTGATATAAGGAATAGACTCAAGATTCATTGATCTTGCTTTTGCATATTCCTTAGCTTTTTTTTCGCTTGCTAAGAAAATTATTGCAGCACCGTCAGTTACTTGACCACAATCCATCTTCCTGGTCCTACCTTCAATTACAGGATTAGCATGATCTGATCTTGTAAAAGTATCTGACCCAAAGGTCCATCCTCTAGTTTGTGAGTTTGGATTTTTTTTAGCATTGCCAAAATTTATTTCTGATATTTTTGAAAGATGATCTTCATTGATGCCATATCTTTTGTCATATTCATTGGTAAGCTCACTAAACATATGTGGCCAAGGATATTGAACCCCTTGGCATTCAAAGCCTGATCTCATGGCAGGGCCTCCAATATTTTGAGCTGCCTGCTCTCCTGGAACATTCCTCATTTGTTCAATACCTAAGACTGCAGCTAGCTCATATCTACCGGATTCAATTTCAGCACATGCAGCCAAGGTAGCAATACTACCTGAAGCACAAGCTGCCTCATGTCTCGAGGAGGGCAGTCCAAAAAAATCGGGGTGGGAAGAGACAAAAAAACCACCTAAATGGCCTTGATTGCAAAATAATTCAGCCGTGAAATTACCAACATGGGCAACATCAATATCTTTCGGTTCCAAATCAACAGAAGATAACCCTTGCGCAATTGTGTCCTCGAATACATCCAAAAGATCTAATTCATTTCTGTGCCAGTTCTGAGCAAAGTCAGATTGATAGCCCCCCAAGATGTAGACGCGTTCTTGCATAACTAATTATATGCATGATTCTCTAACATTCAAAAGAAAAACCTAAGTGAGTAAAAATACAAAACTTATATTAAAATTGAAGTTAAATTTTTATTAGATCCTATGCATAATGATAAGTTAATTGATCAATTACGATTACCCGTAATCGTTGCACCTATGTTTTTAGTTTCTGGGCCAGATTTAGTAATTGCTAGTAGCAATGCGGGATTGATTGGTTCATTCCCAGGGCCTAATGCAAGAACAGCTGAGGAGCTTGAACATTGGATGCATCAAATCAATGATGCTACTTCAAATCCATGGGCATTTAATATGATCACTCATAAAACCTATGATCGGTTCGCCCAGGAGCTGGACTTAATTAAAAAGTTCCAACCAAAAATTGTAATCACTGCTTTAGGCAGTCCCGAGAGAGTAATAGAGGCTGTGCATGGATATGGAGGCAAGGTAATTGCAGATGTTAATAATATTAATTTTGCACGCCGTTGTGCAGAGATGGATGTTGATGGCATGGCTCTTATTTGCCACGGAGCGGGAGGCCATACTGGTCACCTTTCCCCATTTTCATTTAGTGCATATGTAAGAGAGTTTTTTAATGGGCTAATAGTCTTGGCTGGCTCAATATCCACTGGACAACATATAAAAGCAGCTAAATTTTTAGGCGCGGATCTTTGTTATATGGGCACAAGGTTTATTTCTGCCAAAGAAAGCAATGCGGTTGATGAATACAAATCGATGATAATTAATTCAACGTATGATGACTTAAGAATGACGAATCTTTTTACTGGTGCCGATGCCTATTATTTAAAAGACAGCATTATTAATAATAAATTAGACCCTGATAATCTTGAATCAAATACAAGCGGTTTTAATGTTTCCGCCTCGCAGGATAAGATTAAAGCTTGGAAAGATATTTGGTCAGCAGGACAGGGCGTTGGTTTAATTAAAAATATAGAAAGCGTAGAATCTATAGTTGATAAACTTGAGTCTGAGTTCGCTTAGGGGGCAGGGCATGGAAACTAAAAAAACTAATACCGTTCAATCTTCGATTAAAACTCATGATCATCCATATCTTAAAGATGCATGGGTGCCTAATTATGAGGAGTACGAAGTCACTGATCTAAATGCATTGGGCGATATCCCTGAAGATATTGAAGGGGCTTATTACAGAAATACTGAAAATCAGGTCCATGAACCTATTGGTCGCTTTCATCCCTTTGATGGAGATGGGATGATCCATTCAATTAATTTTGATAATGGCAAAGCAAATTATGTAAATAAATTTATTCGAACCGAAGGATTTTTAGTTGAACAGGAAATGGGAAAATCAATGTGGGCTGGTCTTATGGAAAGAACAGGCTCATCTCTGCTTCCTGGATGGGGCGCGCAAGGTGGAATTAAAGACTCATCGTCTACTGATATTATTGTTCATGCTGGGGTGCCACTTTCAACATTTTATCAATGTGGAGAGGGGTATCAATTAGATCCCTTTACACTAGAAACTCAAAACAAAGCATCCTGGGTCCCTTCGGGTGGCTTATCAGCGCATCCAAAAGTTGACTTAGCAACAGGTGAACTTTTATTTTTTAATTACTCAAAGCATGCCCCGTTTTTAAATTATGGGGTGGTTGATAAAAATCAGAATCTAAAACATTTTATTCCAGTTGAATTGCCTGGACCAAGGCTGCCTCATGATATGGCTTTTAGTAAGAATTATTCGATTATCAATGATTTGCCTCTTTTTTGGGATCAGGAGATGCTGAAAAAAGGCATTCATGCAACTAGATTGCATGACTTACCATCAAGATTCGCGGTCATCCCAAGACAAGGTAACCCAGAGGACATTAAATGGTTTGAAGCTGATCCAACTTATGTTCTGCATTGGAACAATGCATATGAGGTTGGGGATGAATTGGTATTAGAAGGATACTTTCAAGAACACCCTTGGCCAGAAAATTATATAGATGCTCCTCCGGGACTTGAGCGCATGATGGCTTTTTTAGATTTTTCTCTATTAAAACCCAGATTACATAGATGGAAATTTAATCTAAAGACTGGAGCAACAACTGAAGAAGATATTTGCAATGAAACAATAGAGTTTGGTGTCATCAATCAGAACATTGCTGGCGTGCAGCATAGATACACTTACAGTATGGTTCCAACGAAGGGGCATTTTACTTTTGATGGAATAACCAAACATGACCATCAAAAAAAATCTTTGAGTAAATATATTTTTCCAGAGCATGTTTTTATCAGCGAAGTTAGTTTTGCTCCTAAAACAAGTGCAGTTGATGAAGACGATGGTTATCTAGTGACTATAAGCAATGATGTTCTAGAAAAAAGCTCATCTTGTTTATTATTTGATGCTAAAGATATTGAGCAGGGGCCAGTATGCAACATTCCATTGCCGCATCAGATTTGTTCAGGTACTCATGCAACTTGGGCTCAAAAATCTGATTTAAAACCTTAAATACATGAATCCTGTATACATCGTTGATTCGATAAGAACACCGAGAGCTCGAGCTAATGATAAGGGTGGACTGTATAAACTCAATCCATATGAATTATTAGACTATTTATATAAAGATTTTGAGCAGAAAAATTTTTTAAATTTGCATTCTATTGATGAAGTAATCATGGGTTGTGTTACTCAGTATGGCGAGCAGGCTGGTAATATTGCAAAAGCATCATCTTTATTTTCTGGGTATCCAGATTCAATTTCTGGATTGACGATCAACAGATTCTGCTCATCAAGCTTGGATGCAATAAATTTAGCTTATTTGAAGGTTCAATCTCAGCAGGCAAATAATGTTATTGCTGGTGGAGTAGAAATGATGTCCAGGGTACCCATGCTTTCTGATGAAGCAGCAATTTGGAATGATATTGAGATAGCTGAAAGAGCAAAAATTTTTTTAATGGGTAGTGGAGCTGATCTGATTGCCAGTCTTTTTAATATTTCAAGAGATGATGTAGACAAGCAAGCACTAAAATCTCAGCAGAATGCATTAAATGCTCAAAAAAATAATTACTTTAAGTCAATAATTCCAGTTACATGTAAGAATAAATTAATTCACTGTTTTGAGGATGAATGCATTAGGCCTGATACAACCCTAGAAAGCTTGGCTTTATTAGAGCCCAGTTTTAAGAGGCTGGGGGAGAAGGGAGTAGACGAAGCTCAATTAAATCTTTTTCGTAACCTGAAAGAAATCTCTCATGTGCATACAGCTGGTAACTCTCCGGCAATGGCAGATGCCGCATCTATGACGTTACTTTCAAATAAAAAAATTCAGAAAAATGGACATAGAGCTAGAGCAAAAATTATTTCTGTTGCTACAGTAAATGATGATCCTTTATTGGTTTTGTCAGGTTGCATCTTAGCTACGCAAAAAATACTTTCACAAAATAATTTAAAAGTTTCAGATGTGGATTTATTTGAAATACATGAAGCTTTCGCATCGACAATGATTCATTGTCAGCAAGAATTAAAAATTGATGATGATAAATTAAATGTTAATGGTGGCTGCATTGCGCTTGGTCATCCCATGGGAGCCACCGGCTCAATAATGATGTCGACATTGGTTGATGAGCTTGAAAGACAAGATCTTTCAATCGGAATTGTTGCAACTAGTGGTGCGGCTGGAGCTGGAACAGCTATTTTAATTGAGAGGATATAAAAAAGCCCCACTATAAAGTGAGGCTTTTGTATTATTTATTAAATAGATTAAAAATTGTAATCTAACTTAATAGCAATGTTTTTTGGTCTAGCATAGATTGCATCGTAGGCTATTCCATCAAGAGCTCCACCTGAAGCAAGTCTGACAAATGTTCTTGCAAGTGGAATGGTTCCACCAACAACTTTAATTCGTTCGTCAGTCAGGTTATCACCAATCAAGGACACTCTCCATTTGCCATCTGCACTTGTTAAGCCAAGCACCAAACCAACTTTTGAGTAGCCACTTTCTTTGACATTTTTATCAAGGTTAGTAGTGATGAAGTACTCTGAAGAATAATCAACATTTAAATTAGCATCAAATACCCAGCTATTAGATAAAACAGCATCGTATGCAAATCCAGCATTCGCTGTATCTTCAGGAGCTAGAATAACGCTGGCACCAGATCTGTCACAATAAATACCATTCGTAGCAACTTCGCCATATGCGCACTGACTATTTTTCCAATCAGTAAATTTATAGTCTAGGCTGGCCATAGAGGCATAAAATTCTAAGTTGTCTGTAAGAAGATACCTTCCCTGCATTTCAAAGCCATCTAATTCAGCGGCTGAAGCATTCCCAACTTTAAAGCCTAGTACTCCGTCGAAGACACTGGTTTGCAGGTCATCATAATCAGTTGTGAAATAGGTGAAATCAAATGAAGCCCTATCTGATTTCATCTTATAGCCCCATTCGATATTAGTCGCATTTTCTTCTTCAAACTCCCATCCTCCGTAGCTTGCCACAAATGGAGTTCCTGGAATTGAATTACCTCGAATATCAAAACCTCCAGCTTTAGAGCCCTCAGTGTATGAAACATACATTTGAGAGTTATCAGTTAAGTCATAACTTAATCGAACCATTGGATCAAATGAGTTCTCGCTTCTACTGCTAGCTATGCTGTGAGGACCAACATTTAAAACGGCAGCCCATAAAGCAGGCAATAACGGCGAGCCATCAAGCACTGTACCAGTTCCATCTAGGGTTAGGTCTCTACTGCCGTCTTTATCTTCACTAGAGTATCTAGCACCCAATGTTAATCTCCAATTGCCTTCAAGGTTAATATCTGCTTGCCCAAAAACAGAGTACATATCTGAGGATTGTGCATATATTCTGTCCCAATTTGTTCCAGGCAATGATGAAATTGGAGGTCCTGCTAGAGCAAGAAAAGAGCCCAATGGAACGTAATCTGTGACATCAACATCAGCAGTTTGGAAGTATGCTCCAACGATGTAGTCAACATCTTCTCCACCAGGTGAGGTGTAACGAATTTCTTGAGACCATTGATCATACTTTTCCGTTTGATTTGTACCATCTAATATCTCAAGACCCACGTAGTCCACATCTAGAACCTCATATGAATCATATTCGACATGAGCCGTAATTGAAGTAAGAGTTCCTCCACCATCCATTGGATAATTAGCAGTTAGGACAAAATTATCCATGGTATTTTGGCTAAAAGTTTCGCCACTTGATCGAACCCAGTCCTCATTAGTTTCAACGGCAATGGGTCCTGCAAACACTAGTCCATAACCATCTTGCGGAGCAATAGCTTCCATGGCATAGCCTACAGAGTCAAAATCAGCAGTCTCAACTTTAAGGTTGTAATCAACATCACCAGATGTCCAGGCAAGCTGACCTCTGATGTATGTTTCATCTCTTTGTGGCTCAAGTCTTTTCATGTTTGTATTTGTAATCCATCCATCCATTTCTCTTGTAGAAACAGTTAACCTTCCAAGAAGGTTGTCAGATAGAGCTCCGGATAAGACTAAAAGTGATTGATCTTCACCATGTTCAGATTCATGAGATGTAGAAAATTTACCTTCAAACTCCTCAGTTGGTTTCGCTGAGGTCACACTAACAGCTCCACCAATAGCATTCTTACCAAATAAAGTTGGCTGAGGGCCCCTTAAAACCTCAACTCGCTCTAAGTCGACAAGCGGAGTCCTTGCCAATTGACTTCTAGGATAAACAACACCATCAAAGTTCATTGGTACAGATTGCTCAAAACCTTTGTTGGCGCCTGATCTAACTCCACGAATAGAAATTGAAGTATCGATTTGTGTTTCAACCACCATAAAGTTTGGAACAGAAGCTGAGAGTGATTGAAGGTTGTCAACACTTCTATCAGCAATGTCTTCTCCAGCAATGGCTGATACAGAAATTGGCACATCTTGCAGGCTCTGCTCTCTAATTTGAGCAGTAACCACAACCTCTTCAAGAACTTGTGTAAAGGCCAAAGGTGCCCAAGCAAATAAAATGGTCGCAAAGACCGCGTTAAAAAAACGTTTACTTAACATATATATCCCCTTATATATAAAAAATTTATCTAATGATAACTAAATTGAATACATATGACTATTTTTTTACTATTAAGTAAATTTAACTGAATTCTTATTAATGACTCAATCCAGGGGAGCTATTGCCTGATAGCATCAATCATGACCTGTACTTTTTCAGGATCAATATTAGGTGTTATGCCATGACCAAGATTAAAAATAAACCCTGGATAATCTTTCATGATAGTACAAATTCTTTGAGTTTCTTCCAAGATTAATTCATCAGACTCGAGTAAAACATTGGGGTCAAGGTTTCCTTGTATAGCGAATAAATCTTTAAAATTTTTAGATATGCTTTCAATGTCTTCTTTCCAATAAAGACTGATGCATGTGATCTCATCAAAAATAATATTTTCAACTTTATTGTTAGGAGATTTCTCAAATAAGATAAT